>JGI24159J19872_10000555_pt1 | contig 34354 bp, 30 predicted proteins | sample Ectturendosymbi4_FD_19872 | JGI IMG/M metagenome (IMG submission 19872) | reverse complement strand
CTTTTTTCTCATCTAATTTGCTAATAAGGGTTTGTACTTCTTGTTCACTTATTTTGTGTAGAAAAAATGAAGATTTTGTGTAGTGGCTAAATTTTAAGGAATCAGAGGACGGGGTTATATGCGATGCCATTCGTTCACCGACTTTACTGAAAAATGAATTAAATTCGTTTGCGATTCCAACAGGGTCATGAGTTTCAGCACCCGAGGCAGTGTTGATCTTAAATGGTTGTGATCGGTTTTTACATTTTAAGTCAATTAAAGCACTTAATATCTGGTGTAGCTTTTTGTATCATTTTTGTTGGAGGAAATCAAAGTATAGTAGTACTGTTGTTTTCCCACTTTGATTATTCTTGAGAGATTATTTCTATATACCTTATAGATATTATATAAGAGGGTATTCCTTTTATTGTAGACTTTATGGTACATTTTATTTTTAGTGAGAACAGATTTGTACATACCAGGAGTAAGCCATGGTTTTTGCCGCATTCTTTTTTGTTTTCTGGATGTGTTACATAGAGGAGCATGATTATTTACCACTGTTTGAAATATGTCCAAAAATGTTTCAAACTGTTTAATCAATTATTAAAGTGTTTGTTGCAGTTGAGTAACTGATGGGAGGCAAGAGGGCAATTTGTCTCCCTTGGCCAGGTAAATGTAAAAACCAGGCCCCTATTTCGGTTTTACTATTCTTTTAATTGGTTTTTAGAAGGTTGTCGTTTTAGCGTTTTTCGGAGTATTTTCCGTTGATTTGGGGTTTTAGTATAGCCATCCACATCTGGATTTACCATCATTTCTCAAGATTTTTTCTGAGTGTTGACTAGTAGGTCTCCTGCAGAGGCCAGTAGGCCTCCTTCAGCTAAGATTCCCCTCTAGCTCATATCTCTAGTTACGCCACTGATTTGTTGACTTCACGAACATTTCAGTAAAAAATTAATGTGTTTTTTCTTTTTTCCTGTGCTTGATCCTTACAGATTAGTATTTTCGTTTATTGCATTGATTCATATCGTACGTTGTCTGAAAATATACTTACCATGGGCGTCCGCAGAAAATTTTCCAAGGGGGCAAAGTCGACAGTTTGCATCCCTTTCAGGTTGCTGACGATGCAATGCAAACCGACACACACAAAAACGCTTTACCCTTTCTACACCACAAAGAAAATGCCCTAAGTTACGGAAGCAGTCACAAAAATTGCGCTTCGTTGGCAGCAGTGCTTCTTTTCACCCAATATAAAATTACTGTCCGTGACTACTGCCATCAGCAGTCACTGTCTCGCTGCATTACCTGCCAAAGACGTGTGCGTTCAACAGTCACATGCGGCAAAACAGGGTTGCCAATCTGTCTTCACCAAAAACGCCAGAGCTAGTAATAAAAAGCCAAAAAGTAAATACAACACGGATACGATATTGCAACTTGTCAGAGTCATACATGTAATACAATCCCAAATCATCAAAAACATTTCCTTCTCCCGTGATGTCATACATTTGTTTCTAAGTAAATAAATTAAGCATTTTAGAGTAACAGTAAAATCTTTGCAGCATATTTTTCAAAACTATCGTTTGTTTTTATACATGTCAACGCATCTAACATCCTAAGCTTGATTCAGTTCCTTGACTTTGTTTTTGTAAAAGTTACAGTTGAGAAATTTTGTTCTATCTGCATTTGAAACTGGAAATGCTAAGCAAGTACATTGCAACCTTATCAGAAGCGTTTTCTCCTGCAGCATTTTTGTACTATGTCACACTGACCTAAAATTTTGCTACTGCATGTCTAGAGGTATACTGCCTTAAAATACCTCGTTTGCCCAATCAACAAATCACAATTTTCTGTGCTGCTTTCAGGGGCGTAACGAAGGAGGGGCAAGGGTGACACAATTCCCCGGGCGCCGAATCACTGTGGGGGGCGCCGAAAGTTCCTAACAATGTCGCAAGCACTTTCTTCACTACAGTGCATTTGCTTCCGAAAGACCTTAGGTTCGAACATGGGGGCGCAAAACTTGTTTCTTGCCCAGGGCGCCAACCTCGGTACGCCCCTGATTGCTTTTTTATCTCATGATTATGTCTTTTAGATAAACATTACTAAGTTTCAGACAGTAATTTGGAACCAAAGTATACACGGAAGAGAGAAGTTCGCACCCTGCGTGATCATAGACCCTCGTCAGAAGATATTTCTAATGTTGAATACGCCGCATTGACAATCCTTTTTCAGGGTCAAGTCTTTCCAACTGGCCCTGGGGCAAAAGGTCTACTACCGTAAATTGAAGTAAACCTTTGAAGATTTGTTGTCATGTTATTGTTACGCAATAAAGACCAACAGTAGAACAATCCGTTCGAAAGTTTGCCAACCTGGCCCTGAAGACAAATGAGCGGACATGAGTGAACTGCAAGCTCATCGCTGCATGACACCACAACAGTGAACCTGGCTCTTCTGCAGTGTGTCAACTCATCATCATGACAGTTATATCGGCAAATAAATTGTCATTGCAAGAATTAAATCAACTAAGCGGAATTAAGCTGAACTTCAGATTTTTTAGAAAATTTTGGTTCTTAGTCCCAAATTTGAGGGGGAGGGAAATGCCCGTTTTGCCCCCCCGTGCGGACGCCCATGTTACTTACATCAAACCATGCAAATGAGTTTTGTTTTCGTTCTGAAGATGTTTCAGGATAAATGTAATCGCGATTGTAATCGTGATTACTTTCAATGTAATCGTAATCGATTACAAAGAGATTTTGTTTATTCATAATCGTAATCGAGTAGGTGGCAAGTAATCGTAATCGGTTACATTTGTGATGTAATCGCCCCATGTCTGCTTGCAAATGCTTTTTCTTGCATGTACGCGTGTGTGGTACACAACAGCTGTTCACAAGGTGACTTCATCATAGCAAAATAATTATAATGCAGCCGGTCCCAGGCATCGGCGGCGCAGCATCTATCACAGGCTTTCTAAAATGATCAGGTGAACACTGAAACAGAGATTCTATACCAACATCAGTCCGTCAATCACCGAAATACCAAAATTATTTTTGTTTTTTTGTTCCAGGACTTGGGCGTGTGGAATCAAATCTCATACGCGTTTAACAAATACATCGCATTCTGTCTCTGGGATTTCTGTTGGTATTTACTGGGCCAATAGCGCAACTGTTATCAAGCACTATATAACCAGATCCCTGAGTCACAGAGAGGGTTTTGCCATTAGCTGCTCTAGATGGTAAACAGCTTTTGCCCATAGGTTGTTGGAGCGATGCCAACGACTGACTTGGAACAAATCTAACCAGGGTTGTAGTGGGGCGGGAACGCATGAGAACAGCGTTCCCACACCATTATGCACTAGTAACGGTACTTGAAGATTTAGATTTTTCATTTAAATTTCTACGTGTAGCGCCTGGAGCAGCATAAATGAATAAATGGCAAGTTATCTCGCGTATAGCACCGTGGTAAGGTTGTGTAATTACCATTTGTAACATCAACAATGACATTTGCGTACTCCACGCTTCGTCTGATTGTTTGAATATATCATATCTCTGCTATCTTAGTTTCAGATAAGTAATTACTAATTAGTTTTGAAGTTTTTAGGCCCCTTGCGGAGTAGGTTGCAGCTTGCCTGAGTGAATTGCAAGAACTAAAGAAGCATTTTGCGTGTGAGGGCATCTGAGCAATATTTGGTGTAGAGTTCGGCTTCAACCTAAATCAGGGGTGTAGTGGGATGGGAACGCGTTGGAACGGCGTTCCCACACCTCTTGTTTCAGTACTACATCCCTGAAACTAACATTTTAATGCTGATTTTGGAAAACCCTTACCATGCAGTGAACCATTGACACAACGTTGGGAAATGTAAGTTCCGTCCGCGAAGCTGTGTTACGGAAAAATTTAAACTGAAAGGGCAGAAAGTGAAAAAAATGTGACCTCTGTTTATTTTCAGTGTCTATGTCAGTTATCACGTTTATTTGCTGTGTCAGATCACCCTGCAAAAATGTGTTGGCTTAATGCACCAAGCCTCTGTTCTTTTCATAAAATTGCTAGTATTTCTGGCAAGATTTTCAGTGAAGTATATATTTCACTTCAATGTGTAATAAATCTCTTACTAAATTTCTGTAAGCGCATATTGGAAAAGCAATGTGATACTAACATGATGATAAGACTTACGGTCAAAGCAAAAGTTGTCACATACATATCGGAAACGTTTCGATAACAACTGCTACCATCACCTACTGCACTAAAAGATAGCAGCGGTTACCGAAACGTTTACGATGTCTCTTACATCTTTTGCTTTGACCGTCCTTTTTGCGAGTAGTTTTTCGTGTACCAAGAGTGACCACAACTTTATAATCATACAAATTTTATGACAATAACATTTTATATCCAAAAAACGACGTAAAATCAACACATTCAAGTTTGCGCAAAGTCATTTATAACAAAAGCGTCTCTCACGACCATTTCCTATTTTCACAGTATTCCTTTATGTGAAGCTACGAAAATTAACATGACAGAGTAAAGTTTTAAACTTTTGGTCGTTTTTCAAGATACTATTCATAGTTGCATTTGTACAAATTCATGTTGTACTTTTAAAAGTTCTGCCTTGATATAACTTCTCTTTTACACTTGATTGGTAGCAATAAACAAATTTGCGTTGTAGGCTTTCTCCCAATTTAGTTTATCTTCATGGAGCCATTTCAAGGTTTTTATCAAAAATTTTTGTTTTTTATTTTTAAACGAAGTCCTTGTTCTTTCATCTGCAAATAACATGCTAGTAACACCGAAATAAAATGGCTTGAAAGAGAAACGCATGAAGAACGATTGTTCCGAAAGACCCAAGTGAATCAAAGAAATGTCAAGCTTGGCCATCGAGTGGGCAGATCAAAGTTCTCTTTAACAAGAAAACTGGAAGACTAACAAAAGCTGTTGCGAATGCTTTCAGACAAGCATCGGTGGTTTGCTTTGTTGCTACAGTGTTTTGTGACAGTGCCCCATCAGCGTTTTCAAATAAATTGATTCGTTGCACATCCAAGATCACCGATAAACTTTAAAGGAAATGTCTGTTTATCTGCAGAGAATGATCAGCACTTCAGCAGAACTGAACTCAGAAGCTTGATGACACTTGTTGGGTTGTCCAGAGATGAAGAGTATGACCTAATAGCCTATAAATTTATCTTCTAGTTTTCATACAGGGGCAAAAACGTACTCGCGCAACAATCTTGGATCGCATGAATTCCGCTCACTTCAAACAGTTGTTGGCATTTTTGTCTTCGCCTTTGCATTCCGCGCTGATAACGATTTCCGACACGCTTCACGGTTCCACTGTGTTTGTTTGGGTGCTGGCGAACGCCCACATCAAATGGCTTGGAAAGTTCATAACGCTCATTGCGCAATCAATTAGAAGTTATTGCGGGTGACAGTTTCAGTCTCAGCAGCGGATGTAGCCTGCCGCGTCGGTCAACTACACAGCAGAGTCTACAGCCTCTCCCACCTTATGATATCTTTTCGAGAATGCTTCAGCCATTCTCATTAAATGGTTTTAAGCTACGCCGCTGCAAACACCTGGAATGCACTCAAATCACATCAAACTCAGCGGGGGTTCGAAATGTCGTTTAAAGCTTGCAGGGATTAAAACCTGAAACCTGTGTGATCTGCGTGTTCAACAATGCACCACTGCAGTGGCACATTGATATTTCTAATCCTTCGTTGCGGAAACCCAAAAAGTGCAACCGGTCATCAGCAAATAATAAAGTTGGTTCATTAAAGTGGTTTTCTGCTCCAGGTCAAACTTGCAATAGACAAAACGCTTTCAACATTCAACGGTCAAAATCGTAAAATCTAGCAGCACTTATTAACCGTAAATATTATCGTCCATAAGAGTGTCTTCAGTGTCTAATGAAGGGCCTAGCTCTCTAAATCCCCCGCAGTGAAATGCTACTGGACTCAATTAGACCCGTTTTAAAGGAAAGACGTTTTATAGCGTCGCATAACCAACACAGACCGAAAATTCATTCTTTACAGCTTCTGTGAAAATATGAGAGAATGCTGAGGGTTTTGTGATTTCACTGGCTGTTCATGCAAAAAGCGGCCACACTGTTTAAATAAGTCAACCATGAGTTTAAAGAGTGTCGACGCTATTTAGTGTCAGAAACAGCCGTTTAACAACTTGCATGGGTTTTCGTTTTGCCAGGCAAACATTTTACGAAAGCTGTTCAAACAAATGTAGCTCAAGTAATTAGTCGTCACGAAGGTGACGTAGTCGAATAAAGTAGCAAATTTTTAAATAGGAAATCAATTTTACGTAACTCTACGCATCCTCACTCCTGAAATCAAGAAGCGAATATTTGCTGGTGAAATGCTGAAGGATTAAAATCAAAATGCAAACTGCACGACAAGTAAAAACTGAAAAACAGGCTGTTCTCACAAACTTGCTTAGTTGCTTTCACTAAATCTGAAAAACTGTCTGACGCCAAGTACAGAGCAACGAAACCGCAGCAACGTAATCGTAGCTGCGAGCAACGCGGCAGTGATGCGACACAAAGCTGACAGAGGGCTGCGTAAGCAGAAAGGCGGTATTAAGGTCGTAGGGTTGGAGGGCGTTTGAATTGCAAGCGTTGCAAAGGGAGGCACAGATATCCGTAAATAAAAAACTAGATGTGTGCTGAGAATGGGTACCAAACACTTGGACAAAGCGGAATGGCAAAAAATAAATAAATGAGCATCGCAAATTAACATAACAAGGAGGGACAAGAATTATTTTTCCCGAGGGAGGATCATGTTTTGAATGTTAATTTAGCCTATGTGTGGAATTTGTTAAGCCATTTGTATTCACAGGTATCCAGAGTCAAAACTGGGTTGTTCTTCAAAAGTAACAGCCATAAATAGGTGGTTTATTCAGAATGCCATGAAAGAGTGTATAGATCTAGGATAAAGCCATTTAGTCATTGTTATCCTCATCTGGTTTGCTCCAAGTAACTCGGCGCGCCAACCATCTCTTGGAAAATTTGTTTACTTTTTGGCCAACATACTGTTGATAGCATATCACACAAGTCTCCACATAAGTACCATAGTCTGTATCATGTCAAATTTTCATTCAGCGCGAAAGCTTTATTTTTGCCTGAGCATGTGAAATGATTGGGACCACGATTTGTTGTGTTTCTAATGGCAACCACAAAGTGCACTGTGCTTGCGAATCCCTGACAAACCTTTAACTTATTTTTTTGTCTTTTTAAAGCAAGGTGCTTATAATTGTTGCGTTTTGCCCAATTGCGGTGGGTCTTTTGAAGGTAATCATTGCCTTCGTATTTAAACTATTGCTTTATTTGATAGAGCTAGCAGGTGTGGAAATGATGTGGACCAAACCTATGGGTTATCTTTCTTGTCAGTTTGCAAGATGCAGTCTTTCTTCCCATTTTGATTCCACTGCTGTCATGTCATTTGTCATGCCCAAGGAAAATTTGACCCCAAAACTATTTCTTTAAGTCGCTTTAGGCTGGTAAGGTAATCTTATTACCTTTAGTTGAGTCGCCTCGTTCTTATTGCCTCTCCGAACAAAATTGACTTCAATGCAGCGTTTGGGTGTGGAGTTCTACCGTTAATGAACTGCCTTCGGCTGTGGGCTTTACAGTCGTTAATGACAAATCCAAACCATCTTCAGTAGTAATGCAGTGAATAACGCGAAGAAGACTACTGTACTTCGCACGTCTAGTCAACTGTGCAGTCTTGGCGAAACGCTAGTTCCAATCCTTAGTCGACAAACGCTAAAGTTAGGGTCTGTCGAATACGTTCGTTCGACTTTTCTGATGCAGTTATCTAAAAATTGTCATCGATTAATCTTCGGAAGTTCTGCCTCACGTAGCACACCGGCAATCGGCTGTAGTTGTAATGACAGTGATGTTTATCAATGAAACAAAGTGGTTATCACCTGCTATAATTGCGTTTTTTTGATATACAACTGATTACTAAAGTGAGTGACAAAGTTGTTAAGGCAAATCTTGTTTAATTTAACAATGATTTTGCGGGCCTTGGTGTTGAAGATGGAATCCTTCTCCAGGACACATTCAAGAGCTACTACAGTCACAGTGTCTCTGCACAAGCTTGGATAAAGTGCTTTCATATCTGCCGCCACAGTGCATAACGCGAGCGAAAATACAAATGTAACTCTGTTCATTTTGAAAAACAAGCGTCATTTGCACAATGAATGTCTTTGGAGCAGGGGTGGATTAAACATCCAGGGAATAAAGAACAATAGGCGGCCCTGGCCCAAAAGAGATTTTGTTTAAAAAAAGAAATGATGCGTTCACTAAACAAACACTTTCTTTCATGAAAAACCGTATGTATTTTATAAATATGCCGTTTACTGCAGTATAGCAGTCTTCGCATTTCGGTGCTGGATTTCACCAGTTCGTCAACGATCACGTCATGTCATTCGTAAAGGGTGCAAGAACATCACTATCAACGCACAAATAAGAGATGAGTTTAATTGCGCGTAACCTGGCTCCACAAACAGGTTCCGATAAGCACTTGATGAAAGTTTATTCGCATTCCGTGCGCGTAGAGGAGCCGGAAACTGTGTCAAGTTCTTTACAATCCTGGTAAAAAAGGAAAATGAAGAAACGCAGATTTCAGCAGATTCGTTTTAATTAAATTTTCTAAATCCAGCAGATCTCAATCAATCAAGTGGCCCATTGATAACATTATCCCGGTGAACAAATCTGTACCTGTTGGACAATCACGTGATCTAACCTTTCAATTAGCATTTTCTTGCATAACTTCTAAGTTGTTTTCTGCGTATGTATATATTAGCAAACACAGTAATGGGCTGACTTTTTGGTTATAGCAACAATGATTTCAAAATAGGTTTTGTCAATATTGTGCCGTTTTATTAGCATTATTACTACTCGCTTGGTGATATTACAATAAAAAAATCATATTTTCTGGTGTTTCTAAGCATATGCATAGCTGCTTATTTAAAGGCAATCCTTTGGTAAAGCTGTTAGTAACTTTATATGTTTAAAAATCTTCCAGTAGCATGTTGCATGCGTGTTAAACCCTCATCAAATTGATTTGTGGCAAACTGCAGTACGAAACAAATGCATCAACAAGAGATTGCTATACAAAACACAACCGGCAAATACGCTATTCTTTCTGCCATTCAGGCTACCACAGGCAACGATTGCTGAGGAAAGCTTACACTGTCTTGGGGAAGTCTAATGGAATAGGTGGACAAAACATTGGGAAACAAACGAAATAAAAGTAATCACCAGAAGAAAAACCTTAGTTCGTGAAAATTTACGTTGAAGAAGTTGCTGCTACCTAAGTTTTGACAACAACTTTTAAAACCATTTTTATTTCTCCGGAGATCAAAGTGCACAGACGATTTCAAAGCATTTTTACGAAATTCTTGCATTTTATCATTTGAGTTTTCAAAATAACACCCAAACATGTAAATTATCTTGAGGCTTACAAACTAAATCATAACCTCCAGTCACTACAACAACAAAATCATTCTTTGATGTAGCTGGGTGAGTCGAGCGTGGAAAACATCAAAAAAGTAGGTCGTTGACCTCAAGCAAAGACATAAAGTTTGTGAGACAAACTTCTTCTTGCGTGATGATTCGCCACTATAAAACTTCTGCACGCTATCCTACCTCAAGACAAGGAAGCTAAGGAAAGAGATCCTTGAATTCAACGTTAACTTTGCTGCGAACAAACTGACGCAATGAGCGAAATTGAAAAGGTAACATTTGCAACTAAGAAAAATACAAAGTTTTCGTTCGGTAAAAGTGAATAACATAAACACGTGTTTGCTTTTTAAGTTTGGAGTTTCAACTAAGGTTGGTATATCTGAATTACAAAAAACTAGGTAATATAACGTCAATTTCTTGTCCAAATGTTACAAGCTTGAGCAAGCGCAGCTCTCCTTCGATTTTGAAACAAAGGAAACTTTTAACTCGCCTTTTAGTATTCAGCCCAATAAAGTTTGCGATTAATTTATCAAAAACCTTGTGTAAGCTTTCACGTAAAAGTATATAGGTAGAGCTTTGCAACACGCATTACAATATTTCGAATGTATAGCTCTCAAAAAAAGTTTTTGTTGATAGTTTGCAATAAGAGTATAGCTCTGGAAGAAATGATATAAAAGCAAATTAAATCTTTTTATTTGGGGAATGCATCAATTTATGGATGTGTTGGTTGTCACCAGCAATAAATTAACTTTGGATGTGCAGTAGGATTGAAATAAATCTTTTGAAACTTTCTTCAAAAGTTGATCAAATGAATTACTGCTTCCAACTTTGGTTCCAGATATGCTAGAAAGACAATCAAGGGCTCTAAAGACTCGGATGGTAGTCTAGTTCCTACAAAACTTTGAGAGAAAAAATTGGCTCATTGAATTGGCACCCAGGGCCGGGTAAAGTTGGCCAAAAAACGAAAAAACACCCCACTTAGGACGTCCCCCAGAGAATCCCATGCAAAAACTGAGCAACATAACTGAACAAAAAACAGGAGATGCTCTGGCATCAAAAATGAAATGTTTGCAATTATTGCACTCAACGTGATAAAGCCCTTTTCTCTCTGTAGATTCTCTTCTTCATCAAACATAGTTTTTGTCGGCAGATGATTATACATGGCTTAGAAAAATCATATCGAAAACTTTGCTGGCGAGTGGCAATTAAACGTGGCCACAGTGAATGCAGTATTATTTAGCAAAACTTTACTACAGGTTTACCGATGTAGGTAAGCATATCAGCAGCTACGATGAAGTTCGCTGGTAATATCTCAGATCGCTGAAAAAAACAACCGATACTTCATAGTGAAACCTTGGGAAAATTTGCTATCGTTACATATGCTTTAAAATAAATGTACTGTATAGGCAAGCAGAGGTAAGCAGAAAATGTAGAATGGGCGTAGCTAATCATTTTGTTAAATCATTGCCATCAGGATGAGATTTTAAGTTCGTGACAACTGGTGCACTAAAACGTAGAACGATAAAATCTCACTCGGTATTTTGATCGCTTTTATGACAGGTCTTCCTCAGGGCGCTTACGTTACAACACAATTTCAAAACAATGAAGCAGAGGTGGCCTATGATCCGGATTCGACTCCACCAGGACTCTGCGTTTTTCTTTCGGGCTTGGATCCGGAGCCGGAGTCAAATTTTGTGAAAAAACGCATCCCCGGAGTCACTTTTCAATTTCGGCAGCAGCAGGAGTCTGCGTGGTAATTTTTGAAGTAAAAACGTGGGTAAATTACGGTTTTAGATCGATGGTAGCCGGAGTCTGAACACCAGACGAATTCTTAAATTTGAAAAATTTTCGGACCCAGATCCGGATTCAAAATTTTTGGAACAGGAGCGGTGTCGGAGTCTGAAAAAGTCACTCCGGCCACCTCTGCGACGAAGCGACAGCTTTACACCAGGTGCATGCGCTTGTCGCGAAGGCATAGATGTAGAGGCAGGCAATTTTTTGAGGGTGCAAAGGATATTTTGCCCGATTTTCCGCAAATTTGCCCGAAAAATTTTGTGGAACACACTTTCTTCCTGCAAATTTTCTGTAGCTGTTGGCACATTATATTTTTCTCTACCATGTTGCCATAGACTTGAAAACAGAAAATTTGCTACTTGAAATTTGATTCTAATAATACAACTGAAAAAAGTACGCTAGGCCGTGAAAGAACATTGTCAGAAGCCAACTGGCTCAGTACTCTGAGCATCTGCTTCACAGTTATGATATTTGGCTTTCAATCACAATCAAGCTGTTCCTGTCAGCAATACACCTCACACCCAGGTGACGACATACTCTATATGCAACATGCAACAAACTGGTTCATCCGCACACTGTATTTAAAATTAAAAGCACAGAATTTCTGTTCTTTTCTCTACTTGCCCGGCATGGGCTCTAGTTAACCTGCAGCATACTCTACCCCCTCAAGCTACCATTAATAAAGCGTGTAAAGGACATGCCTTTTTTGCCAAACTTTCACATAAATCGGTTACTCATCAACTCTCACGTTCTGAAACAACAAGTTACAAGAAATATTTTGTTAAATTTATATATAATAATGTGTTTTCTATGACATAGTAAACTTTCATTTATACTCTCAATAACAAAGAAATGAAATTTTGGCAATACTGTTGAAAATGTTGAAACGTTTTTACCCAATTTTAGAGATTTTGCCAAAATTTTCGACAAACCAAAACGTCTGTGATTGCGCAGCTCCTATACACCTGCGCGAAGGTTACCAGCCCACAAACTAAATAGAATATGTGCGCAGACGTTCTGAATCAACCAGGGGTAGAATTGAAAAGCTTCATCGTAGATATCGGTGAAAATATTATCAAAATCAGTGGATTTTTCATAAATATCAGCCCTACTAAAACATGCAGAACCTTTGCCTGCAAAAAGCTGCTTTACATCGAGGACAACAATTTGTTTCGGGGACAACAATTGGTTTGTTGCAAACTTGTGTCCAGTTCATACCAGGGAGACAACCCTTGTCACCGGCGCATTTCTCTCCTTAGCTTCCCAGAATAAGTGCATGCCAAGTGCCTTGATAAAAGATGTCGTAGTACATTTGAACCTCAAATGGAGGATACCCAATGCGGTTTTCGTCCTGCAAGTGACTGCAGATCGAATTTTTAGTCGACAAATTTTTTTCGAGAAATCTTCTAAGTATGTTAAAGATGTCTGTACATTTTTTTCGACCTGAAAAACGCACTACCGGGTCCCTTGATAAAAGTTTTGGAGGGTACTTTTGGAGTACGGCGCTGACGCCCGCCAGTTTTTGGCCATCAACTCGTTGTACTCGTCCTCACAAGTTTGCATCCGTGTCGGCGGAGTCAAATCACAACCGTTCTGAGGGGTGTTGGACTCCAAGAGTGTGTGCTATCACCGCACCACTCTTGTTCATAATCTATACGAATTGGATAGACAGCCACAGCCGAGACAACGAGAGTGTCACTATTGGAAGCTGCAGGATTAACCGTTTTTTTTCGATTTGGCGCTACTTGCATCCTCTGAACAGGCGCTTTCATCATGCACTAAATCGGTTTGTAGCTGCGTGCGATCAAGCCGGAATGAAAATTAAAACCAAAAGACCGACATATTATGTCTCTCTGAAAATCCAAGCCAGCGTATGCTACAAGTACGCGACAATCGACTGTAGCAGGTAGAAAAGTTCAAGTAGCCTACCTTGGGTGGTATTCACGAGTGGCGGAAGGCAGACCAAGGAGATTGATGCACAAATTGGCAAAGCAAACAGAGTATTGCGTGACTCTATCTTCCGTGGTCACAAAACGTGAGCTGCCAAACACCGTAAAGCTTTCAGTTTGTAAATCGGTCTTCATTCAGATGCTCACCTGTGGTCATGAAACTTGGGTAATGATCGAAAGAGTGGCATATCGGTTGAGATAAGACTTATGCAAAGATTTCACGGCGTGACACTTCGCGACAAAATGCACAACTGTGACATTTTTCTGGCAATGAGAGTCAACCATCTCTCCTCCAAATAGAAATGTTCCAACTACGATCATTCACGCAAGAACTAGAATGTCTCATGAAAAATCAGCGAGGCGAGTGCTGTTGGCGAAACCTTGAGGTTGACCGAGGGCCAGGCGGCATGATTACATCTTCGATCTGGCTTGGTCCCGTGTTGGTGTGGAGTCAGAAAAACTGGTACAGATTGCGAAAAACCGTGAGGTATTTCGATACCCGGGGCTGCTGCCCGGGCCTCTGAGATAAATTTTACCAGTGGTAGGAAGACGGTTACAGCCGGAGCTTGTGCAGCTTGTTTGTATACTGTCGAAACATGTGCAGTACCTACCGGGCCACATTACGATGTATCTCTTGTCCCCCCTTTCCTAGGCCTTGGCTGCTGCCCCCCGCGACTCTCCCGAGAGGGAAAGCCGGTGTGTAAAAGGAGTCTGTTTACAGAAAAAATCTTTTTGTAAACGTATTTTTTCTGACTCATCGTTCTGCTTTGCAGTGTTTCGTGACTGTTTTCGAGAGGCTCTTACCAGTGAGACGTTTTTGGACTCAGGCGCAAGTTCAAGGCTCAGTAATAGTGAAAGATTTAAGCTCAGCATGTCTATAGTAGCTCATGCATAGTTCGACTCCGTGTGTTTTCTGCAAACGGTAATCCTTGAGTTGAAGGCCGCGTTAAAAAAGTGATGAATGTTCTGCATTAGGGATCTACACCTTTAAATACAATTTTTAGAGCATTTTCATTGGAAGAAAGTGCGTTAGAAACAAATCTTTAGAAGTGATAATTAGGGCAACCAATTTTTTGACCTAAAAACTTAAAATTTTGACTTTATTTTGACCTATAAATTTTCTGCGTTTGCATTTGCAAAATAATTCAGCCTTAGTTGTTGAGGTTAACCCAGAAGCGTATTCATGCACTCTATACTACAAAATTAAAAAAAATTTGGTTCTTCAAAAAACTTTAGGGATGATATATTGATAAGTACATTAATAACTATAGTAGAGTCAATCAAACCTGAGAATATCATAAAGTTGAAACATTATATACATAGTGGATTTGAGCATTTACCAAATCAAGTACTGTAAGACCACGTTTCTTGCCTTACCACGCCTATCCTACATAATATTCAATCGTCAAATATTCGACAAAACAACATTATTACGTCAGAAATCGCAACAAGCCCGTTATTATTACAGAACTGCAACTAAACGTGCAAAAGCATAACAATGTATGTTGTTGTAGTTTCAAATAAATATCGATAAAGAGAAAAGAACTATGTTGTAAGAAAAGTGTTCACCCAACGAAAAATTTTGACCTAATGATAAATTTTGACTTGTTTTTGACCTAATAACTTGGGATTCCCTCATGGTATGAGTGTGAAAATTGGTTTGTGGACGTTTCATAAGCTTAAGAAAAAGCAGAAAAATTTTAACTTCATTGACTTTTGGTTGCCCTGCCTACTGATAATGAAAACATATATTCTTATTTTTTAATAAACGATTATCCGTTTGAAAACTTGCCTCAATTTTGTGGGCCATTCACAGTGTTAACATTTCATTCACTGTGCCAACACGGCATTCTTGCTTCTGGTCTGGTCTACGATGAAGGGCCAATTGCGGGTAGTTAGTTGATCATCGCTTAAACTTCTGTTTGTAGTGACGGAAGTTGTTATCAGCGAAATGCTGGTGCCTGTAATAAATAATAGTCATCACGAAATTTACTGCCAGCTAAACGCTTTGCACCTAAACAAAATCTTAAAATTCCCGTGAAGGGTAAACAAATATATAAGTTAAGTCATGTTCTGGCAGCCAGTCCATTTAGATCTACTTTATGGTGCATCCCAGGTCCATGCAGACAGTGCCAGGTTTGCGCTGAATTGGCCCAAGAACAGGGGCTGCGCCAATGTACTGTTGTTTGCTACTCTTTGTAGAAAAGATCTTGTGGAAACACACCCTGGTTACAATAAGTTTGCAAATGCGCTGAGATACAACATAAATTAATAACTGCTGTATAGGAGACACCAGGTTTTGAAATCTAGTACTATCGCGTTGTCTACAGGATTTCGGGACATATCCCGTCATCCAGCGCAAAAGTTATAAACAAGCCAGACTTATCCTCCGTCTGTCAAGGCAGAAAAAAGACTATCAATTTTTTTCTAAAATTGGAAGTTCCAAATCGCATGGATGTTTTTGTAAATGGAAATATTCCCATCGTTTTTACAAACATTTGAGTATGCAAATGAAAACCTACAAATGAGAAAAAATGCATTTCTTGTAGAAACTACTGTTGGCAAACCAAGTACAGAGTTGTGAAATCATGGGATGTTTGACATAAAATTGCACTTAAACATTATCAGAAAATGCTTTTTGATCAATAAATCGTTACACACTTTGTTTCACAGCCTATAATGCAATACAAATTGAAACAAATGTCAAAAACGATATGTTTGCAAATGTGTGTGGATACATTATGAGCGTTTTACAATTTTTTCTCTGCATTCCTGGACCCACCCTAACGCACGCAGCTAAAATCGTTTTACTCTAAATTGTGAGATTTGAATAATTTTTTTGGAGAAGCCGACATAGTTTGATTAACGTTTACAGTACTTAAGCTTCTGAATTCTTTTATAAATGTGTTCTATTTCCGTATGTTCTTAAATTATGATTTTAAATTGCAGAAAAATCTTAAACAAAATATATTTCTAAGTAATATTCTACAAACGAAAGTGACAATCTAAGCTCTTTTCAAAATAAATAATCTAATCAGTTCAAAAAGCCAAGCAACCATGCTTTGTTTTCTTGATTTTCTCCAAATTTCCATGATGGAAAACATCGGAAAATTTAAACTATTTGAAAAAGATTGAGATTGTTTTAAGGAAGATTCCCCAAATAATAGTTTTAATTTCAAGCGCACTTAGCTGTCCGATTAACATTTTCCACTTGCTGACAGCAGACCTTCTCGTTGTAAATCGAATAAACCTTAAACCAGCTTTATATTGAGTGATCTTCAAGGGCCTGTGTTACCGACTTTCCCAAAGCGTTAAGAAAACTTGTACTGGAGTAGCGAATTGAAGATACTACGTGGTGGTGATACACCGTTTTAACATTCAGAGAGCTTGATAAAAAAATCGAAAAGCAGCACCATGCTTTAGAATCAGTATACACGACTATCAAGTAGCAAACAAACTAGTTTGAACATCATATTGCTGCATGTACAACAGGTTTTACGGTTAAAATAATTCTCCATATCGCAATAACATGACCGAGGATCTTGCGATTAATCCTGACAATGATCAAACTGAAAATATAAAAACTCGCTTTATATCAGCATTGACATGTTTTAATTATGTGAGCAGTGTTCCCTTAGTTGTTCTTTAAAAGTTAATGGCGCAATACAGTTGGTTGAGCAAGGATTACTCTTAACTGGTTACGTAATTAACAGTCCATGTAGCGGTGGCTATAAGTTCATAGCTAAGTAGGCCAAATGTGCTGGAAAAAATGTTTTCTTGACTCATGGCTATGTTGTTTCAAGCTAGCTATTCCGTAATTGGCACCAGCTTTGTTTTCCAGCTTTGGTGAGACCAGAATTATGGTCATAGCGTGTTTAAAACTACGGTTGGTGCTTTCTCTAAATTTTGCTTCAGTCATTCATCATTTCACTCGTAAGCTTTTTCTTGCGGTATTCGGGACTGAGGGTGCCTAAATCGCATGAAATCGATTTCTTGTTAGAACAATTTGCGAATTGATTCGATTGCGTGGCCATTGTGCAGACTTACTGCTGAAACGTGGTTGTGTGCAAGCCCAATCATCGCAAAGTTACGGAAGCAGTGCACGGCAGGCGGATTCCTCGAAAACTCACAGCAAATTTAGAGCCTTCAAATCTTGGCACAGTACAATTGTCGTTTCCGATACTTTAAGAAGGCATCAAAATTATAAACATCGATAGCGTTCGTGGAGCCATTGCTGCTTTTTAAGTTTACGAGCATTCAGCCGCAAATGTATAGCTTTTCTGTGTAGAATATACTGCTTTATCATCTTTGTCAAACACTCACAAGACAACCTTTTTTACCATATATATTATTTCACTGTCTCATGTGTCTAAAAAACAAATAGGCAAAATTTCGCATTAGTCATACCTGATAAATCTTCCTGAAATGATAAACGTAAAACGGCGCATAGTACGATTTCTTTGATTAAAGCCTGCTACTGCCAACTGAGCTGGTTACATAGATTCTCTATAATATAATTAAAGTGGCTGATTCTTCAACGAGGGATGGTTCCGTTTGATGAATACTATGCAACAATATATGCGGTTGAATTTATCTTGCGGAAGTCGCAGAAACCGAAATGTACAGGTGTTTGATGAATGCATGAAGAACATGTCTACAATTCAAAATTTCGGTGAAAAGCGTTTGCTTGAGCTACCGCATGTCGTTGTCTTGTGATGAAAATAACGAGCAACAAGTGGAATGATATTTTAGTGTTTATCGCAGGGTACAGGCAATTTGGAGCTTGGTGGAATTAAAGAAGAGAAAACTGTGGTTGTTCGTGAAGAGAAACCACCTTCTCAGCTGCTTTTTTACATGCACATTTCGTAAGTCAATTTAAAACACTTGACAATAGACAAATGTCAAATAATGTGTGGTATTTTGAAAGTGGTGACGTAAATGATTCGATTCAGTGGTTTTCAAAAATTATTTTCTTTTTTGTGTATCTTTACGCTTAGGCATAGCGAAGGGGGCCCAGGGGGACATGCCCCCGAAATTTTTAGCATATTTACTCGTTTTGTGTTTTGGTGGGCGGTAGCCCAAACAAAATTCTGTTGCTCGCCTAGGATATATATTATTGACTCCCCCGAAAAACTGTGGGCTGGCTATGCCACTGCCTTCACGTTGCAAAGTTTAGATTTTAACTGCGTAAATATATCTATAAGCGTTTCCATAACTGCTAAATGTTTGCGTATGTTTCAGTAACTTGACAAATGCAGTGAGGATGCCTCAAAATTTTTATTGACATCTTTGAGTTGTTAAGGGTTCGTCGTTGCTGACATCAATGTTCGGAGACAAGGAAGGTGATTGCAAATTTCATATACGAATAGCCCGCAACGCCTTTGGAATTATTCTCCATTTACTAAACCTGACGGGCCCCCTGAAATGTTCGAAAATAAAGTTTCGAATAAAATGTTGCCGCATTTCTGGAAAGATAGCAGTAAAATATAGTTGGAAAATATAGCCTAGAGTGGCTGTTCAGGTAAATTGCATAATAATCCCTGTATCCCCAAAACAAGTTCAACTTCAGATTGTCATCAGATGAAAGTGGTGCTGTTTGTTGTAAGTGGGTGGTTGTTCATGAAGTTGTTCTATTTCAGGTTTAGAGTAAATTGTTGTATATTTTGAGTAAACGTGGATTGTAGTAAGCACTAGCTTACGGAGGGGGGAGGCCACTGTGCCATGGCCGCCCCCTCAGACCCTAAAAATAAAAAAATTTAAAAACAGTATTGTCTAAAACTTGCTTCCAGAATGCACAAAAATGCGTATTTTTAGGTGTAATTTTGCAAAATATTCCCAGGAGCATGCCCCCGGACGCCCCTAAAATGGTCGTGCCTTCGGCACTTCCCCTAAAGTTGATTTGTAACGTCACACGACTGTGGCGAAACTTGGCCCTTCCGTCGGAAATTTTCTGCGTACGCCACTGGTTGTAAGGTACATCAGAAAACAAGGCTTCCTGTGAAAATGACACTGTTTCGTCATTTTGGGGTTAATACCTTTAGGACAGTGGATTTCAGCCCGGGGGTGGCGACCCCAGAGGTGTGATGAACTGTTTCTAGAGGGGTCGCGAGTAGATATTTTATGTAGGCTACACAGCTGTATTTCATTTGCTTTATTGGAGTTGTAGATGGGGGTCGTTGTGTTATAGTGGGTTGCTGTAATGCAGCGGTCCCCAAACTTTTTGGATGCCGGGCCAAATTCGCGATCTTATCAGAGTCCGCGGGCCGGACTACTTTGTGTATTGAGAAAAACAACACGCGCACCATCACTCACGTTTGTATACCGGTATTGTTGTTTATTTTATTTGCTCAGAAACATGTTTGCAATGTAACTTATGAAACTGATTCTTTTGTTACATAATAGTTGAAGTATTTGGTACCATGCTGGATGCTGCAACTAGGAGAGCGTCGTGCATCTGAAATTCTGTTTCGACACTTGGTTTTACAATATTTAATCTTAGAAATGAATTGTTCGAAAAATGTATACTTCCAAACACCCAATCAATTTTGGGCACGTTTTGAAATCTTAGGAGACACTCTTTGCAAAGCTGCAAAAGCGTTTCTGATAGAAACTTTGCATTCAGATCCAAGTTATTCAGCAATTCAACAAATTCCGTTGCAGTGGTTCTTAACCTTTTTCTACTACGCCTCCCTTAAGTAATTGTCCTTTGTTTCAAGCCCCCTGTCTTTAAATAAGCTGTAAAAGCATATGTATATTTTGGTAAATTTATTGATCAAAATTTCCGTGTTCTAAAGCGCGTAAGGGCTCGTGCCCCGTGGAAATGTATTGATTCCCCCCTGGGGGTTCCCTCACGATTAAGAGCCGTTTGGACATCTACTGGCACTGATTCAACTTCAAATTCAAAGCGTATTGAAAACATTTTGATGTCGCTTTCCAGATTACGGAAATCCTGAAATTGGCGATCAAATTCGCGTTGCAACTTTACAATTTCATCAGCATATTCATCATCAGTGTGTCACTTTCGCCGTCTCTAAGTGCACTTTGCAAACTCGGAAAAAATGTCAAACACGTGTTGGCGTAACTGCCTTTGCCAAAATTTTAGCTTGGTTTCAAACGCTTTAATTTCACCGAAAAGATTGTTAATGAGTTTTTCCTTTCCTTGGCAGGGTTGCGGAATCGGAGGTAAAATGTTCGTTTCTAACTCCGACTCTTAGCTTCCAAAATTTCCCGACACCGACTTTTTAATAAAACGTGAATGAAGTTTGACTGTCAACAATTTTGTAGCAAATGCCAATCAATGGAAATCGTGGTGCACAGCAAGAATTCTCGGTTTCATTAAAAGTTTCAAAAGAAGTTGCACCATTTTAACAAGCACGAGTTAGGATTCCTAACTTACAGGAGTGCGATGTACTAAATGGTACAATTGGTCTACCGGAGTCGGATGAAAAAATCCGACTTCTAGTGTTGTTAAGAATCCGACTCCACCCAAAACCCTCGACTCCTTGCGACACCGACTCCGCAACCCTGCTTGCAATGACGCATTCAGATAGTTAGTTTTTTTCTGTTACATCCACCAAGAACACAAGTTTTAAAAGTCACTGAATATTAGAGAGCCCATGCTGTTTCCCTTCAGAATCCATATAAAATGCACTTCCTTATCTTGAATCCCACACTCTCTTCAATGTTTTTCACCTGCTAAGTCAGCAATTTTGTTATTAGTAGAGGACATCTTTGTAATTTCCACCGATTTCCTACATGTGCTGGTTAAATTATTTTGCTTTTGGTGTAAATACATCTCACATTTATTTATTTACTTACACGAAATTGTTAAAATGCAAAACAGTTCTAGGAAAGCTCGCGGGCCTAATTGGAGCCCTTCGCGGTCCGGATGTGGCCCGCGGGCCGGACTTTCAGGACCGCTGCTGTAATGCATCAGGGATTCTCAACCTTTCCAAGCATGTGGCCCAATTAATAAACAGAGGGTCGGTGGCCCACCTACTGTACAATTTTTCCAATGCAACAACTGTTGCACGTGCACAGAGAAGAAATAAAAACTGTTAACACAACATACGATACAATCAATGCGAAGGCTGAGCCTGTTTTTTGTTAGAACGCATAGATATTTGAGTCTCAATACATATTAATGCACAGATCAAGTCATCTTCCACATTAGCGTCCTAGATTTCGTTTTCATGGAAACAAGAGCTGCTTGTCTTGTCTGTCTCAAAATGCCTTCAGTGGTAGGCTACGTGGAAACTTCCATGTCGCAATAATTTCTAACACATAATGACGAAAACGTGTATTATGACGTTTGTAGCTCAACAGCTACCTAAGTTTTTGGTAAGTGGTTCATCTTGCAAAATGCACTCAAGTTCAGTAATACCTACCGTGACCCGTCAGAAATTCTTCCATGGCCCACAGGTTGCGAAACCCTGCTGTAATGGGTCGCGGTACAAAAAGGTTGAAATCCACTGCATTAGGATCTTTGTTTTATTTTTGAGGAAACACGATGGTATACAATATGATATTCAAAGCACTAAGAAAAATCGAAAAAAGGAAATGGTAGTTTTTGGCTTTTTAGTTTTATTTGAAAAACCTGCCATTCCTTAGTGGGAACTGAAAAGTTGCGATGAATTATTTTATCAAGCCTGTTGTAAGTGACAAAAGTAAAACGCTTTATTCTACGTAATGCGAAGTTCAGCGGAATGGGCATGTTTGCTTACCTTCGAAACTTTTTGGTTGCCTCTTGGTAAACGGCTTTTTATGTGTTGTACTAATTCTGTCAAACATTTTTAATTGCAAAGGGCAAACTTAATCGGAATATTGTTTCGTCTGACGAAAAAGTTTTGATATTTATTTTTGCAGTTTCTTTGCAATCTGTGGCTGCTTGGCAAGAATTGGATTCGACAAAATATTTGGTACTTTAGCTAATATTGAAGACCCAGGAGAATTAGTGAATCAATCCTTCTTTTCAAACATACTGGGGTGCTTTGTATTGGGTAAGTTGTATGATCTAATCAATATATTTCTGAGTAAATGTTTGTCAAATGTGTCTTCCAACTTCGTCATTTGGTATTTCCACAGAGGCCTTTGTGGAGTATAGAACATGCTAAATGGAAACGATTGAATGGTAACGGAGAAGACCAGATTAAAATGAAACGCGAGTACCAGGGCCGCAACCAGCTGATATCTTCGGGGGGAGCAAAATGATTGTAACTTGTTGTACCTAACAACTGTTTTGGAAATTTGCCCTGGTTGCGGGCATATGCAAATCCTGATTTGGTAAAGGCATGTAGTCGTTTTTTAGTGCAACAACGAGCAAGATGAAAACGGAAACGAACAAACACCGCGGAGAAAGATAGCGCAGTCCAGTATTGAGCAGAAAGGTCGATGCATGGGTTGATTAACAATACATTACAGAAAACAGAACAAATTTGTTTCCAGAAAAGCTCACTACACGCAAACAGTTCTGCAAAAAGTGGGTGGTCGTGGTTCCAACAGAATGCCCCTACAGCTACTCGAACAGTAGACCATATTTATTGCGAAGAATCCATATGCTTCTATCGCTTGCTTCAAGTGATTTTCAAATGTTGCATTCCTTCACACATCACAGAGCATAAACTTGATTGCAGCACGCTCTGCTGTTTGTGAGCTGCAACTTAGACTCTGTACGTCTTTGCAAGAGTATTGATATTGCGGTTTTGTTACGAGGCCTCAAAGCAATAAAATTTGAAATGGAGACGCTTTGCTTGTTTTTCAGCCATAAATTGTACAACGCTTGAAAAACCAATGACGTCAAAGAGGGTTATGTCTGGTTTTAAAACACGACAAATCTATTAAAACTTGCGTTGGAACTTGAAATATTTTTAAAAGTTTGTTTATGCAGGTGCACTCAACGGATCTCCGATGGGCAAAACAAGACTTGCAGCTTTGTACAAAGGGTTGACAACCGGGTTTTGTGGTTGCTTCACCACCTGGTCTAAATGGAACCAACAGCAAAGCATGACATTGATTGGAGAGACAAACACAGAATCACAAAGTCAGGTAGAAACAATCATTTTTTCGCGTGTTTTTGAAGAAATGATATTATGAGAAAAGACAATTGCCCTGAAAAATCATTTGTAGAAAGTGCAGTAATCCTGCCTTATAAAGGGAGTGGAAGGTAACAACATTGATAATTTCATAATAAGTCTCTGATTTCATCCTGGAGGTTATAAAAAAGCGACAGTGGCTTTCGTTTATTCAAATTTACCAATTTTCTAACTTAAAGCGCAATAGACCTTGATGTTAAACATCTCGTTTTTCCGTAAGCGTTGTCTCCGAATCCTGACTTGTTAACATACACTAAATTGAGATTATGGATTTATTCACCCCTTTGCTGATAGTGAACCTTTACGCTGGACCTGGTTTACAAAATGCAAGGAGGGGTTGTTGAACTTGCATAGCTTGCTAGAATCAAATTTTGGGTAAGTCGAACCAAAAAAGCACCCATTGGTTTTACAGTTTAGTGTAAACATAGGCATACCGGCAGGCCCGTAGCCAGGATTTAAGGTTTGGAGGGGCAAAATACATTTTTAGGGGTGCACGATTTTTGATTTTATTATATTTTCAAAACAAATTTTTCTGGTAACAAGAAACTTGTGGGGAACAAAAGAAATTTGGGGGGGCACTGCCCCCGAATGCCCCCCCTGGCTACGGGCCTGCATACCAGACTAGGTGTCTGACGCGGCATTTCCTCTACGGTAGAGGTATGAAATTTTCAAAATCAGATGAGTGAGGGCAGTGTTCCTTCTTAGCAAAAGAATCTGTTTTGACGGAAAAAATCAGATTAATCAGAACTAACAGCAGAATGAAACGAATATAATAGGGAAGTTCTGCAAAAAATGAGGTGCTAACTTTTTGGGCTAATGGCATCAATCAAAGTAAAAATGCTTTTCTCGGATTAGGGTTTGCAGCAGATTTATGTCCAAAGTTAAAATGTTTACGATGTACGTATTACGTAACACCTTGACGAATCTCTGTAAATGCATTTTGCTAGAATGTGTTTAGTGCATTGCACGTCTTTTGGAGTGTGTTTCTTTATCCGTTATCCTTGCGTATGCAGTTGCAACGTTGCTGTGACGTTGAACAACAGGGAAAAGCTATGAAAGATCACAAACCCACTTCACTTTTGTCTTCTTTGCAGGTCCTGTCCATAGCAGCGTGGTTTATTGGGTTTTATTGTTTCATCGGATCTTACGCTGTTGGAATCGACTTTGGGAAGGATGTAGGGAATCTGGTTGGGAAACACGTTAGCAGAAACGGGCCAAAGATAGCAAATGTTTGCGTTGGCGTGCTACTTTTACTGGCCTTCATTGGTTTTATAGTTGGCGTCGCAGTTGATCCCATTGCTTCGGGGAAGGGCATATGGTTGGCAGCGCTTTGTGCTCCTTTTGGTGCAAGCCTTCGCAATTGGTTATCAAAATTCAAAATCGAAAAATTTAAGTTGCCACTTGGAACATTGCTTGCCAACGTGCTGGGAGCTGTGGTTCTGGCGGTGATGCATGTTATCAACACCCAGGCAGCAAATTCTGACTGCAGTGGCGTGGCGGTTTGTTGGGGGAAAATTGTAACGTACGCCATTGGAACAGGTTTCTGTGCTTGCCTCACGACCATCTCCACTTTTATGAGCGAAATTTACAAACTGCGCCCTGATCACCCCAGGTTTGCTTACAGCTACGCCATCCTTACTGTCGTCATCTCGCAGACTCTCTGCGCCATCATAAATGGCGTTAGCTTCAGTCAACCGTCTGGAGCAAGCAGTTAAGCTTAAACGAATTGCAATCATGAGATGCTATTTTGGGTTAGCAATTTTGCCCAAACGCTTGTTCAGCGATAAACTGTGTAAAGCTAAAGTGGGTTCAGCAGCGGTGAAGTTGTTGTTCTTGTTGCGTATTATTAGGGTTTTGATAATTTGAAGATTTTCACTGAATGTTGAAAGGCCCTACACCAGTGGAAGCGCAATGCTTTGAATGAAAGCTAATATCATTTTTGTAGAATTTGTGACGATAAGCATTTAACTAACCTGTGTGCAAACCTTTATGACAATAAACTTGAATATTTTTATTTTTGTGTTTTCGAACTGATGCCAGAAATCGACCAAATGTTTTTCACTGATCTCTTGTGTATAAAAAGTTTATTGAACCTTCGCTGCCGTCGTACGAGCATATCCTACCTAAAAATCTCGCGATGAGCCGCTAACTCTGCACCGCTTTGCAACTCCATAACTCGTCAGACGATTGTGCTAGAGAGCCGTTCAAACCTTTAAAAGACTCGGCAAGTCTTCGAGCCTGCAATGAAAAAAATTTTTGGTTTTTGGTTTCGTTTTTTTTGTGAGTGACGTCATAAGTGAGGTATGATTTTGGCCATTTTGGTTCATGTTACCTGGCCTAGGGCTCAACCGCCAAATGAAAATATTTCGCTCAAATTTTTATTGGAAACTAGGCTAGAATCCGAGTATTTTGAGCCTTTGATCGACTTTCTAGGATTCCGCGTTCAAAAGTTATAATCTATAAACAAAAAAATAACTGATAATCTAATTTGGGGTTTAAGAAATTATTTTGTTGTTTTTAGGCCACAACTTTTGAACCCGAGACCCCAGCAAGTCATCCAAAATTTCACAAGCATCGAATTTCAGCCTAGTTTCCAATAAAAACTTGAGCGAAATACCACTATCTAGCGGTTTGGTCCCAGGGCCAGTTGAAGTGGGCCAAAAAGGCCTAAAACTACTCCACTTATGACATCACTCACAAAAAATCCGAAACCCAAAATAAAAAAAAAGTTATTTCATTGCAGACTTGAGGACTTGCCGATTCTTTTGAGGGTTTGAACAGCTCTCTAGCACAATTGCATAGCGAGTTATGCAGTTGCTAAGACACGTGAAAACTGCTTGATTTAGGCTGCAACCTACCGGCAGCGAAGCGCAACGGTCTGTGGACATCTCACAGATGACTTATGGCAAGGATGGGGCTATCACGTAATTTGAAGGCTTTTACTCAAAATCTGGCAGGTTGTAGAGTTGCGTATAAAACCGGAAAAAATTATTTTGAAGAAACCTCTATCTCACTAAAAATTTGAAATGGAATCGGTGAAAATTATAATTCCTAATAAGATTTTAAAAAATACCCATCACCCAAGCATTGAAAAAATGTTTGTTAACATAAGGGCCAGGAAACTCCTTGTTAATGAAAGGGCCTTCTTCACCTCCAAATACGCGTAACATCGTGTTTCAGATTTTTTCAAACATTTGAATAAATCTAAGATGAAATAAGATTGGCATCTTGAAAGAAACAGATAAAAAATGCAATAATATCCATGACATGTCTGCCATGTTCCTAAAAGTGTTTCTCAAAACTTGATGCTACGTAGCATGTCGCCTTAATTAGTTTGTTAGGGGAAACTTTACGGAATTTTTGACATGTATATTAAAAATTCTAGGAATTTGTGTTTGGTTACTACGTGTCTATAAAATCTTATACAAAAGTCAGCCATTTAAAATGCAAGCCGTGGCAAGTAGGAAATCACTCCAATCGAGGTGCAAGTTCACACCGACACAGTTGTTGGATGATACTGTTATAAAAGCTGTTGATATCAGTGGTGTAGCCAGCCCAAACTTTGGAGGACCAAGTATTTTGACTTTAAGCGAGCAACAGATTTTGTTTGAGAAACCACATCTGAAGGCACTCAACGACAAGAAGTTTTAGAAATTTGGGGTGGCCATAGCCCCCTTGGCCCCCTGGCTAGGCGTATGGTTGGTATGTCACATATTTTTAATCCAAATCTCCCTCAGCTGCGTCGTAGCACACGTTGATGGTAAGAAAACAGGCGTCAACGTGAAATCATCCACAGCAGCTAAGGTCGAGTGCTCGATAAAACAATTTCTGTGGTAGCCGCGCATCCGCAAGTGTTGCCAGTGATTGTGTGTTCCACTGAAATGAACAAGGAGCAATCGACAAACTATTTTCTGCTTGAAATCTTAAAGCGTGCGTTTCCCTTTGAATGCAAACATGGTTAAAAACAAGGTAATTTTGAGAAGTCGAGCATGTGGCATGAGATATACAGCCGTAAACATAGGAGTACAAGAAGATATTTTGTAGTGGGGAAAGCCAAAAACTTTTTTCTGAAAATAATGCCTTTGTCCTCATTGTTGACCGCAATCGTGATTAAATCTGTATTTGGAAAATCGTTTAAAATTCGATTGATTTTTCATAAGGAAGTGGAAGAACATAAAACTTATTTAATGAAAAATAATATCTCCGGTGAATAACAATAAAGCAACAAACGAAAGTATAAGTCAAAAGATAAATAAAAAGATCATCGATTGCAACCAGAGCCGGAAATATGACAATGCGCTGCTGCTTTCACAGGGGTTTTCTCAGTTTTTACTACTTCACGCTTTTATTTCTCAATTGCAGTTTTACCCTTTAAAGTACTGTTCTTTCCGCTACTATATGGTGATTCGTAGCAGTTGCATAAAAACGCCCGCGAATAAATAAATAAAACAAACAGATTACCAGAAGATCAATTTTTCTTTGTTTGACCTAAAGTTTATTTTTCTTCAATAAGAGCCTGAGCTGAAACGCATAGGGGCAGGAACGGTTACCAGATCACATCATGTGCTTGATTTTCACAGGGTATGTCAAACAGATTCATTACTAGGGCTATTTCTTATGATCTAAAAAGTTGATTATATGACTTAATATTTCAGAAAATATGACTTTTATATGACCAAACCAAAATGAATGAGCTAGAACGGATACAACTACTTTACAAAGAAACATTACCAACGACTATAGGCATAAGAGATGGTAGCCCCATGGTTTGTTGAAGCCCCACTAAAATAAACAGCTCAAAACATGAGCAAAACAGATGGCATGTTTTGAACTTTGAAGCAAATCGAAAGCATGCATGGACACTGGTTTGTTTCTTTGAGGCAGCAAGAACATGCATTTTTAGGCAGTGCATTACATTTCATCCAAGGTTCACCTACGTCTTTGCCTACATATGCAGGGTGCCCAAGTGGGTTCAAATTGAACAATGCAGCTTGGACCTATCAATGTAGTAGTTTCACTGATATTTTGAGATTGTTCCAATGACTTCCTTATTGAATTAAGTTGAAAATATGGAAAATATGAATTTATGACCTAACATGGGAAATATGACTTTTTATGACTTTATAACTTTTGCTGTAGACTTCGCAGGGGTGTGATTTTCCTTTTAAAATTCGTTTCATAGCTTCCTGAACCATAGAAAAACTATGACTTTTATGACTTGAAATAGCCCTATTCATTACACTAGAACTCTATGGGCATTTATTGTTTTGCGCACTTGTTTTTAGAGTGCCTAATTGCACACAAAATTTAGCACTGGCTAAAATGCTCACAAAGAGCACTCAAAAGTTTTCTTTAGAAGACTATCTGGTAATCATAATATGGAAGCGTTCCGAAATAAACAAAGAAACTGGTGCGCTGAAATCAGCTTCTACAGAATGTTGCCGAGTTTGTTGCATTACTGCTAGAAATACCTGTCCACGTCAAGAATGTGGTGACTTTCGCCTTCGCGCCAGCAAAGATACTTGTAGAATCTTTAAACGCAGGAAAACCAAGCATAGCATAATATGCGAAACTTATACTATGCCATATTGCGATATGGAACCGATGACACTGTCTTTCAGATAGACATATCAGTGAATGATAATAAAATTTAAGCAGTGCAGTAACTGATACTCAAAAGTAGGATGAACGGTTTGCTGGTTGGGCAATTAGTTTAAGGTACCTAACTACCTTGGCAGCTCAGCACAAACTTCTCCGTGTTTAATGCAAGCAAAACAAACAGACATTTCGGGGTCACACGCCAGATACAGACGACAACGAACGAACAAAACCATTTTTGTGTATTACAAGGTTTTCGTATGGTGGAGGGCGTCAAAGTGAACATAAGAAAACCCAAGATATGCTGTGGGCACGACAGAGTCAGGTAAAAAAATTCGTCAATGAATTCAGTTAAAAATCAACTGAAATCATTGCTTCGGTCTTGGAAAAACAAAGATTGCTTAGAAAAATCGAGACTTGTTACGCAAAATAGCTTCAATTAATCAAACTTGTCAAGCAGTGGCAGCTGGAATGCTTAGGCCTTTACCAGTAGCAAATACGAGTATTTCAGTTTAGCCCTTTGAAAGGTAATTAAAGTTAAGTTTGTACCTGGCTGATACAAAATGAAACAATGAAAAAAAAACAGACCAAAAAGTGTTTTCGCCCGCAAGCTTGGTGGGTTGCATTGTAGGTTAACGAACGATTTTAGTCCACTGTTACCAAATACATGAACGTTTGGCGTCTCTTATTTATAAGACCGCAAGCAATTGTTATCTCGAGTTGCAATGAGTGTTGATATCTCTGATTTGTTTTCATTAAATCAGATAGATTTCAAGATCGAACGTAAAGGCAAGATGGGATTAGTGCCTCAACTATGAATCTTATTCTGTGAGGGCAGGTTAATTGTTTCAAGAGGACAATGATAGAGCTTGCTGAAAAAACGAACTTGTTACAAAAAAACGAACTTGAACTTTACCTACTCGAGTCTCTTTTGATACAGCAACACCAGCCAGATCTCAACGTCGTTGGTTCATCCATTCCCCTGCTGCTTTTTAACACATAGTGGTCTATATGACGCAACACAATACGAATGCCCTAAATTGCATCCTTAATTTTTCCTTTAACTGTTGCATTTCATTTATTCCTGATGATGGCTTACGCATAAGACGAAACGTCGAATAAAACAATGTTTTCGATTATTGTGGCTGTTTTATTTGTAATAAAAAAAGAACTTGTTACAAAATTACGTTTTTGAAACTCCATCACTCTTTTTGCTAACTTTCGACCGATGAGGAATTGCGAAGAGCACTAATTTTGTTGCCACCTTGCCCGACGATTACGTGGCATTTTGTTCTTCACGGGCGAGGAGTTTCCCCGTTTTACAATAATCTTAAGCCGATCAATCGTAGACCCGCTGTGTTTGAGCATAACTCAGTCGCAGATATTCTTACTTAACTAACAGCACCTTAACCCCGTGGTCAGGTACTGGAGTCAAGTCTCGAATATATTTTGTGAGCATTGGTTTATTCAATACCATAGGTGAAAGCATCGATCACAACCTCAACCATATGATACGTAACATATTACGTCATATCGTCAAACTAGTTGCTACCAAGCAAAGTCTCTTAATGGATGTCATATCCAAGCCAGAGTCGCGATTCAATCATGAATGTCGAAGCAGCGCAAATGCAGCGCTATTTAAGGGCGAAGCGGTGGAGCGTGTATGGCAGATGTTGTCTTCCTGTAGACGTTTACCTTAACCGCATATTATTGCAAACGATTACTCGAGTGATACTTCAATCCTAGTTCTTTCTTATCACTAGCGGCGATATTAACACAGCGCGATACGGCAATTCGGTGGTGCGCACAGGCGGGATTACGAGACCATGTACAGGGATTTTAATGCAGCGCGAAACGGTAAAGCGTACATGACAAACATTGTCTTCGCGTTCGGCCGATTGTCCTCTTCGCGTAGGCGTTTTCATTACTGTGTGCTACTTCAAGTAAGCAATCGAGTGATGCCTCATTCTTAGTTTCTTTTTGTCACTAGCGGCGACCTTAGCACAGCGCGATACTGCAATTAGATGGTGCGCGCAGGCGGGATTACGAGACTACGTACAAGGATTGTGATGCAGCGCGCGGACCGATGTTCGTGAGCGCGCTGCACTAAGCGAGCAGTTCCTGGATATCGAACAGGCACTCCCTCATTTCTTGTTTTGACGACAGCGCTTCCTCAGGTGTCCAGTCGACATATGCTTCTTCGTGCTCATTCTGTTCGTCCGCTTCGTTCTCGCCACTCTCCTCTCGCGATGTTTCTTTCTTGCTCCTTTTGCGAGGTGAGGCAGTTTTCCTTGGAAAAGGCCCTTCGCTGGTTGACAATTTGTCGTCGTTGAGAGACTCGATAAGGTTGCTCGCGCCTCGGCTTAATTCCCATGGCAAATCACTGGCGTCGCTTATGGAGGCCTTGTCTTGATTGCCATCGTCGGCGGCTGTAGGATCATCGTAGCGTACGAACGCACGACGATGCGGAGCCAACGCACGGAAGTTCACTTCGTTCGCTCGGAGTAGTGCTTGTCGTATAGCTTCCAGGGTAAGGTCTTTGATCTTGAGACCTGCAAGCCCACAAATACGCTGCCAATGGCTGAGGCATGGGAGCGACATGAATATATGCCACACATATATTCTCGTATCTCCGGTTTATGCCGATGTAGTAGCGTTGGTGGTTATCACAATCGTCGATTCTTAGCTGCACGCAGAAAAAGGTCTTGCTTTTCACTCTGACCAAGACGCTCAATAGGGCTCCATTGACTTCTTCGTTAGTAAGTTTGGAGACCAGAGCGTGATAGGGTTGTTGGTACTTAGGATGCTTGAAAGTACTGCGCGTTCTCGCTAAACCCTTATAGCACAGATACAAACTTTCTACAACATTCATGTTGCCTATTTGCCTGCAAAACACAAAAATTGGTTAGTTGCACGCTCGTACGTGGGTTATACACACAGCTCAATATCACATACATCCGAAGCAATTATCAAGTTAATCTTTAATGGTTGCGACATATTTTTCACATTACGATCGAGTTTCTGTCGGGTCATCGCTTTCTTCCTCGCTGATCATCGTATTAACCGGCGGTTCAACGTGACACAATTGCAATAAATTAGAAGTTGGCAATGAGCGTGGGAGACTTGTACACGGCGTTAGCAAATCGATGCTCTGTTTTCGCAGGTGCTGACTAAACAGCTCAAAAACGTCAAGGCCATCAGTTCGGTCGAGTCGGTTTCGTCGTACGTACACTTTCTTTAATTTGGGCGGATCAACCACAAATGGACTAAACGACACATGTTGTGAGCAACTCGAAATATCTTTTTTGGCCACAACACTAACTTACTATTTGACAAAATCGGTGTTCATTAGTTAACCTACATCCCGCTGAGCCAATAAACCGAAACCAACAGTTGTACGAAGTTGTACACAACGCCGCAATACTTTCAGCGAAGTTGTACACAACGCCCAAGTTTCAGCGAGAAGGTATCTAATTCCTTTTGTGCGTGAATGAATGAAAAGCTTCCAAATACCTCCGTTTAGTAGCTAGCAGGATAAACGGCGGTAGATGCGCGGTTAAGCTGTCTGCAAGGGGATGTGATTCGGTTAAGCACTGACTAAATGAGTGGGACAACTGAGGTAAAACAGTTATTTAACAGATGTCACCTTAATGTTTTTTGTTATGATCGGCCTTTGTAATTCCTATGTCAGGAAGTTGGTTGTCGTTAGATTTTGACTTACTGCAGCTACTTTGTTTGAAACGTCAGTTCGAAGAAACCTTAATCAGCCCTGTAGTGATTTACAGAACCACAGTAAATATATTCTCTTCGTCAGGGCACATCTCCTTTTTGTGTGTGTCAGCGTTTTTTTGTTTTGTTCGACACTGTATCCTTAATTCTACCTGAAGTTTGACTGTTTGTTCCTGTTAAAAAAGTTCATGTCATGCTCATTTTTACTGTTTACTAAGAAATCTGGTGGGTTTCAGTTGTAAAATGTTGCATGCTGTGGTATCACTGACATTACTTTATCTTTCTCTCAAAAGTGGTAATCAGCATGCGAGGAGTTGGTTGAAGTGAAACCGATGTCTGTTGCCTTTTACCTTGCTTTAAAGTTTGTATTACCTGTATCAAACTAGTGTCAATTATGGTGATAACAACTTCTAAAAAATGATTTTAAGAACATGACACCGGAAGTTTCTAAGTCTACAGTATTATTGTTTCATGAAAATCTACGACAGTTTACTCTGTTTAAATCACGACCAAGCGCTAACTTCAACCTGATCGTCTTTTCAGGTAGGGGTAAGGCATGTAGTTTTGTCTAGTGACGTTTGCACTGATGAAACATGATGGATTTGTACAGTATAATCAAAATCAAGTTACCCGTGCTTTGTTGCAATTGCATATAGCACAGTAAGGGTATTTGAATGTGATTATGAAAGCGTCGGCAACTGTTGAAAAGGGTCTTAATTTTCCTTAGGTTATTGAAGCTTCATCGTTACTTTTAACGTTTTAAAGCTTTAACTTTTTGCAAAGTTGTCAGTTTTAATCGTTTTTAGTCTTCTTGCATCATATTTCAAACTCCGCTATGTAACTATTGACCAAATGTGTAATTCAGTTATCAACTAGATTTTTGAAAAGACTCCTAGACTCCTACACTTATTAACCTGATTTCCTCAGTACCTGACTTTTTCTAGTTCTGTCGAATAGTCCTTTCGAAATATGCATAAGGGGGGTTACTGGCAAGGTGACAGTGCATATCTAACTTTGTAACTTGTGAAAAGAAAAGCTGTGCGTGAGGACTCCAATGCTATTTTTACATAAACAAGTCTGGCATTTTGATGGACGATTCGATGACAAGACAAGCTCGGTCGACGCGAGTGACTCATAGTTAACCTCGATTGTTCATACTTACCTAAAACAGGAACTTTGCCATTTTGGCTGGAGGTAACTTGGTGCTTCCAAATATTTTTTGGAAGGAAAATATGTTTGATTTTGAAAAAAAATCAATATACACGTTTGTTGCTTCGGGTCAGATAAACTTGGGAATAATTGCTGAGCTGTTGAAAAATGTGCCTGTGCTCCTGAAACGTTTGGAATTTTAATTTATTTGTTCATGAGCAGACACGAAGTCCATAGTATGAACACACACACTCTGCAGAACGCAGGTCGATAAAAACAGATAAAACAGAACGTAGTACAAGGCATTGAAACCGGCGGAATCACAGGGTTACAGAGACTTTTTGCAACTGCATTGAAGTCAGAACCATAGGGTTACAAACTCATTCTTAACATTATTGTAATGTTAGCTAACACGTAACACTTGTTACAGCACTACTGCGGAGTAGGGCGCAAATTCCTAGATTGGTCGAGTCTAGGTAAAATGCGAAAGCATTGTGGCTTGACACGCCTTCGATCAAACGGACACTGCAAAGTTCGATCACTCATTCACAGAGTAAAAAGCGATTATAGTGTTCAAAGAATAGTGACGAGTACAAACAATCTGACT
>JGI24159J19872_10000553_pt1 | contig 34386 bp, 29 predicted proteins | sample Ectturendosymbi4_FD_19872 | JGI IMG/M metagenome (IMG submission 19872) | reverse complement strand
TCGGTGATGGTGTTCTTGCTGCATGTGGGAAGACTGCCGTTGGCCATAAGCCGGATCGTAAGCCGTAACCGGATTCTGTGTGAAGCCGCCTTTACAGCTGCAATTCTTAGCGCACATCCCGTTCGTGGTGCATCGCGCAGTCAACACCGCGCTGACCGAGGGGTTGCAACAGAAGCTGGCTTAATTTTTTGCCACACTTATGATGCTTCCTGTGGCAAAGGTTTTATGTTGATTGTTGAAGCTGAAGCAAACCTATAGGCTTCATGTGACAAACGTTTTAACGGTAACAATTTATTTTTGGTGGTTTTTAATGCCAGTGTGTACTCCAGTGTTTTTTTAAGTTGTTTTGGCCAAATTTCCGTGAAATCATACATTCCATTTGGGTTTATTGTCACTGCAAACAAATATAATGTTTTGTTGTGTCCTTTTTTTGTATTCTGCTTGCTCGCAAATGTCATTAATCTTCTTGCGCGAGAATTGTGCTTGATCCCTTTGCTTAATCGCTGCTATATCCACAGGACCTCCAAAGCGTGATAGGTGACCTTCGATCACAACTGGCTGACCAAACCGTTAAAATATCGCAAGTTTCTAACAATCTCGCTTTATACAAGGTAGGTGTCTTTATAGATCACGTGTTTTACAACCTTAGAGACTTCCACGGGAATGATTAACCCATGCTAGTAGTGGGATTTTTATTTGCTGCAAAGAAAGGAATTCTGTTCAGTGAGAAAAGCCACGAAAGTATGGATTTGATTGCAAGTCAGATTCAGGTCGAAATGAGCATAACCAGGCCGTTTTGCATTGGCGTTTTTGTAAAACCATTACATCCTAACATGCTCCGTTAAAATCGTCATTAATTCTTCAACAGTAGTAACAAGCCTGGGAAAATTTCAGCCACGTTAAGGAAGAATGAAGTAACGTTTTGCGTTGCGTTGTTTAGAAATCTTGTGCTAAAAACATCTGATCTTTCACACGACAACAACTACTCACACTGCCTCAAATTATGGTGCATGTTACGTCAGAGAATGATTGGCATGTCTTGTGTGTGAAAATCTGCAACGTTCCAAATCAACTCAAACCTGAGTTATGGCGTCGAAAAGACGCGAGAACCGATGTTCGCGATCAAATAGTTATTGTGTGGAAGTGAGCTAGGGTTTGAAAAGCTAATTGAAGCGGAAAAGAGCGTTGCAAGTCCATCAGTGGATGTTTTCGCGCCGCGCTTTGCAGACGGCAACTTTTGAAATTGTGCAGCACATGATAAAAGACTGTATTGAGGAAGGTCACTGTTTGTGTCCCTAGCCCTTCTGCACACGGCATCGTTTTATGTAGCATTGTAGCTGTATCCTCGTAAAGATCATCCGGGCAACTATACCAAAGAAATGTGACTTGTGTGTTAATTGAACCTACTTCGCAACAGTCGCTACTTTGTAACACCTTGTGTTAAGAGTGTCATCCTCGTACTGTGCCACTAAACATCTTTTCTGACAACCATACGGTTTTTGAAAAATACTTTTTCTATACTGTCATGTTGCACCATTATTTTTGATTTGCAGAGACGCTGCATAGTGATGACCGCAGTTACCGGCCAATTCGCAAAAGGAAGAATCAAATGTAGTACAAAATGCAAGCATTAGAGAAAACCCTCCGGCGAACTGCGTGCTGCACTTTGGCCTTTTTGTGCAACTCGCGAACTCAACGTTTGCTACGAACTCAAACTGTCTTATAGGTCCATATGGTTATATGTACGTGAACAAACGGTTTCAAGGAAATCCAAATTTCTTACAATGTGATATTTGTTTAACTGATCACCATGAAGATTTTAAATTTATAAACAAGCGAGTTCAGCCGCTTGTGCATCACGCAAATCTAATTGAAAGTCGATGAATCGATATTTTTCACCAACTTAAACTCCTGGCGGGGGAACCCCATAGAAGCCTGGGTTGACAGTCATCCAACTACTTACTTACTTGCTTTCTTTATAGAAATTGGTGTCTGTGTTTTTCTATACTTTTGTATAAAACTGCCTTGCTACTGTAACTCGAACAGTTCTCCTCAAAACAACATTGAAGACGGTCGTTTTTTTTTTTTCAAAAAGTGATCATTTTTATCAAATTCCATGCAATCACGGTCTCTCCTGCCCTCAGCGTAGTCACAAGCGCAGCACCAACACCTGAAAACACGCACAGACTAGACGAGACTTTTGACAACGTTGCAGTGGAACCGTTCAATCCGTTGCTGTGCCTAGTTCCTTTCACAGTTACGTATGTGATGCTACAAATCAACCTTGTTTCAGGTCTCGGCAGCCACGTAAGTGGCGCGATACCTCTTTGAAACAACAGTTTTGGTCATGATGCATAAAGGTTCGAAACTTCCGCAGTTCTCCTGTATACCGTAGCTTTGATATTTGCAGTTAAAGGTTTTGCAAGTTGTGACTTAGCAACTCGGTTCATTTAGAAGTAGGCCCGTAACCAGCGGGCGCGCCCTCCGGAAAAATTTTCGCCCCCCCTGGAAAAATGTGTTCGACATAGTTTAAAGAAGTTGGGTCCCTCTCAAAAAACTCTTCGCCCCTGCTGGTGTCCCAAGCTGCTTACGGACCTGTTCAGAAGCAAGCTTGCGTTAGATGTCAAAGCAAAACTTTTTACCGTTTCACTTGCCAGTAAGTGTTCTTGAAATGCTGTTGTCACTGCCCACTTTTCAGGCTGAAACGACGAATAGCGGTTTGTCCAACTCCGCGATCGGTGAACTTCGAGCGGAGATCACATCCGTGAAAGGCTTGCTGCTAAGCACGTGAGTTGAGATCATAATCTCACGGTTTAGCTTCTATTTCTGATCAGTGAGTTTTACTTGAGCAAAACCTTGTCTTGCTACTACTACGACAGAAAGCAATTCCCAGCTGCTCCCGTCAACCCCCCGGTAATCCCCAGCTGGCAGTTGAAGTCGGCCGAACGGTCCCCGGCAAGCTCCGATCAGAAAGCCGGAGGAGGAGATTCCGCCCCTGCTGCTGCCGACGACGCGGCCAGTCCTGCCGAGGCCAACTCCCGCGATCAAGCGATTCCCGCGCAGCGGCGCATAGACCTCGAGGAGAACGATGCGAACGTCGACGGCGAATCGGAACCGCGCGGCGCCGCTGATCACGGCAGTGCCGAGTCGATCTCGACCGTCAACGGACATCAGAACGGATACGCGTCAGTGGAAGGCGATGCTGCTCCGTCAAGCATCGGCAGCAGCCTCCACGACGCGATGCTGGTCAGCCCCGGCAAGCTTGCCGCTCTGAACTCTGCGAGTCAGGACGGCAAGGCTCCGATCGTTAGCGGAGAATCAGAACTCGACTGACGGCGACTTGCAGAGCGGCGATCGTTGTTTGCACTTTCCTGGCCTTTGTCTCCCCTTCCCGTCTGACGTGACCGGCCATGTGTACGCGGGACATATGCAGAAGCCGCAATTATGCGCTCGTTTTTTCGCTCGCGTGCTGTTCCTTAACAGCCTAACCTGCTTTTTCGCTGCCTTCCGTTTCGGGATTATCTGAGAACGGTGTGTGCTTCATCTGATAAAACGCTTTTCGACATGATTTACTGTGATTGTTATCGCTTCAGCAATAAACCGTTTTAATTTTATGTAACGACCCGACTTGCAGGGATAAGACTTTCGCAGCTACGAACCAGGTGCCGGGATTGTTTTGGACTGAACGCTTTCCAGGCCTGTAGCCGCGGGGTGCAGAGCCCCCAAATTTTTTGTCTGGAAAAATTTATTTCAAGCATATAGTAAGAACAAAAATCTTGCCCCCTTAAAAATGTTATGTTCCTCCCCAAACCTTAAAAACCTTGCTACAGCCTGACGCTTTCCAGAGATAATTTTTTCTGGCAGAAAAAAATATCTTCGTGCATAAGTCGTTTCGAGTTGCTATTTCTGTCTGACATTGTTTTAACAAAAGCTTTAGGGTCGAAAATTACGGTTTTCGCCATTACGTAAATTAAAAAATGCATTATGAAAAGAGATGCTTCTTACGCAATTTCTATGTCATTTTTGAAGCAGTAAATCCACATGCACGTTAGCTAATGCGTAGAACAGAATTTTAAAAAATAGCATTAGACTCCTCCATGCGTCCTAGAATGTCTGCTGAGGTGTATGGTTGAAAATATAGAAATTACCAATCGACCAACAGTTTTGTAGACAGCGTACATTTGTATTACAGAGACCGATTTATGCGAAGATTAGGTAATGCAAGTTTTGATAAGATTAAAGCACTCGGCCAGTTCATGTTAACGGCATTTGCTTCACTGGTTCGTGTTTTCTTTCGCAGTTTGAATTTTCACTCGGTCGCACGCGCAGTGACGTCATAAAGTTGTGAAAAGGGTTTCAGTCGACTCTTTGACTTTGGCTGTTGTCCCTCTTTACCTTCTCTCGACAGTTTACTAGGAAAGTGATCTCAAAAGATGATGTGAGAAGGCATAGGGCATTGCCAAGGAAACAAGCAATGAGGCTGTCATCTTCCACGTAGAAGAGTGCTGGAAACAAAGCAATATTATTTGCACGACAATGCAACGGAATTTCAGGAAGGCTTTGCTTTGCGGTATTTTGGCTCAAATTAGAATGGATTACAGGTGTACTGTGGCGCCGAACAAACGCCTTGCCCAATTTTCTTATTTGGGGATTTCCGATTGTAACATCACCCTCCTCCGTCGGATGAACCTTATGTATGAGAGGTAGGCTTGTTGTCCACAGAAGCGTCCCTGCCTTTATGCTGCTACACTATTTTTACAGAGTACACCTGACATCTGCATCCAGCTGACATTTCCGGTGGGGACAAACCTAACAATTGAACATGATTTTGAAAATTTCGGGGCGTGCAATTGCACGTTGCGGGCCTGGGTACGTCAAAATGTGATGAAATCTTTGGACGCGGTGACATCACTGAGCAATTACTACTGTATGTTGTTGTGCTTTTGGTCCTGCTGGCATGTAGCTTATGTACATAACGCCCAACGTTTATTGTTACATATGTTGGAAGCCACGACCTTCTGAGTGCGCTAGCTGTGTATCAAATACACAAGGTTGCCATGAAGCACGCGGAACGCCAAGTGCTCGTTCGTAATGATCTTGTTCAAGAGCTGTTTATTCCGGACTCGGACTCTTAGCGATACATTGTCTTCCTTTCGCAAAGTTTCCTACGGTCTGCGATCGTCTTCAAAGAACATTGAAATGATACTTTTTTAAAACTTGCTTCATGGGATAACCGGGATGCGATGCGTATTTCGTTCATGCGTAACTGTTGACATGGCTCTTTTTCAACAGTCACTTTCCACGTCGTTTAACGTGGTTGCATTTACAGTAAGTAACATTCAGTGGAGCCTGAACCAATCATTTTGCTTTTACGCAGCAGTGTTCGTTATTTCAAGAGACCTGCAGTGCTGTTCCCCACCCTTGGCCAAGACCACCATGCGTGTGCTAACGTTTAATTCTCGCCCGGCCGGAAGCATTTGTCACGCTTGGATGCAAGTGATTTGTGAGGTGCCACCGACAGCGGGATTTAGTGCAGTTCTTCGTGCGCGGATGGTGCGTTCCATGGCAACAAAGCTATTACGGCAACGACCCGGACCATACGAGCGTTGAGTTTGTTTTCACAAGCGTCCACGCACTCCCCAAAATCGAGACGTTTTTGTCACACATTGGAAAAAAATTCTGCCTTGTTGCCAACTGACGGTTTCTCATCCAAAAAACGTTAATTCTGACTTTAGACGAAATAGATCAAAATTCACCGAACGTTTTTCTCTGATGCATTCGTCGTTCAGGATGAGCAACACAAAATCGCGCACAACGACGAACGACAGCCGTTTTCAGTGCGATGCAGTTCCACTGAAGGTTTATTGTGTCAGTAACCATAAGTTAAAAGAAAGCAGCGACTGAAAATTACGAAGCCATCATTACCTTTTCACAAACGTGCGGTGCACTCCCGACAGCGCATGCGGGAGCCTTCTATTTTACAAGGCTAGTGGTGGTCTGCTGTGAAAAGTCGAAAAGGAATGCAACCGTAGTGATACCGACTGACACCAATAAACATCGACTGGCGCAAGAACAAAAGTACTGTATAATAACAACAAAAACCCAATTTCATGAAGTAACACACTGGCAAACAATTCCGTAGCAAGGAAAGTAAGGTGTCGGCCGAGCGGGACGCGTCAACTTCCAGGTGCCCGTTGCTTAGCAACTAAGCTGCAACTTCCAGTGGTTTCGCGACCAACGTCGGCGGTCAAGCGAATGGCAGCAGATGTGACGAGCAAGGCTGACTGTGATTGCGCAAAATAGAAGATCGCGTGATTTGAGAACGGCGTCGTATCGCGAAACCGGCGCGATACGACGAAAAAAACGCATAAATGTCAATTCCACCCTTGGTCGCAAAGAGCGTGCAAAGCTTCCAAACCAAAACAGTAAATTCTGTCGTATCTGCTGATAAAGCGTTCGCCAACTCGCGTGGTTCACCTCCTTCAGATCATTACTGTTGCATTTTTCATCGATCCACCAACTGAAGCATAACAAGCACAAAACAAAGCAAGAAACGTAATTCTGGATCCTTGCGAAATTGAGGAAAAACTGCGCAAAACAAAATACAATTTAAACTATATCCTTAAGTCGGGGCGCGCGCTGAGACGCCGTGCAACCCCGAGAAAGCAGTTTGCAAGTGCAAATGTCAAATAACAACAAAACGCCTGCGACAGACTCCGGCGGCCAGTGGCGCGACTCTGTGTTCCAACCAGAGACCAGCGAAGAACTGTCGAGCAGCTCGTCAACTTTTTTCCTCGCACGTGACGCGCTACGTCACAATCACGCGTTGCTGCTGATAGCTTGGTCGATGAGCGTGTATGTCTGTTGCAGCCTCTGCCTCACACCGGGACTGATGTTCGGGTCGTTTTCCAAGGTTTCGTTGATCTGGAACAAAACGTGCGCAGCTATTTCGATCTGAGTTGAAAAGGACCAGTGAAGGCGTCGTGCTTCATCAGTATGTCACACGTAGTCACTAATCGGCAGCTTTCAACTTCCGCCGTTTTATGATACAGTATGTTCAATAAGAGCATATCAGCATGAACCAAAAACGACTGCACCTCTGTTTTTAAACAATCGAGTAACAGAAACGGCCCGTGGCGCCCATATAGGACACGCAGTATTTTACTGAGTGGGCCATTGGCACTGAGGTCGTGCATGAGACCAGGAAGCAGCAGTTTGACAGAATATACCGTCCGAGAACTGAACCTCGTCTAGCAACGCGACGAGAGTAAATTCTTTATCACTGCGTGGGACAGGTGTTTGAACAGCAAAACCTCACCACTGTAAGCAGTGAGCGAAGGTTTGAACAATGCTATGCAGAGAAACTAGTTAATGATGATTGTTAGGGCGACGTACATAGCACGTACATTATTCTGCCTCTCTCGTCCAAAATACAATGTTAACCCCGATGTTTCTTGAATAAACAAGCACAGGAGTGGCCAACCAGTCAGATACGAAGAGCCACATTTCTTACTGTATTACCGCAAAGTGCTCATACACACGGGCACACATGAACATCACCTTATGAACATTGCCCCATCTCTTCCTCACTTACACACGTACCTTCGCTTAGCTAGATTTATTGTAAATATCACACACCAATATGACAGTCACGGAACTTTACAAACCATTTGTTGTTATGCATGTTATTTAGCGGGACTTCTGGTAATTACGTAAGATCCGCATGAAACCGGGCAAAGAGCCACTGGTTGGCCAACCCTGAACAAGCATACTGAAAAATAATGATTAAACCGGCAATTCCTGCAGATTACGGAGGTTATGCTCAATCCATCGCGGTCCACGTAAGATCTTTTAGTTTTACAGGAGTAGAGAGTAGTTAACAAAGGTTGTAAACTGTTTTCTAACCACATTTACTGACACGTTTTTACCTCCTCGAAGAACTTGCTCACGTAACACCACAGTTCGTAAAGAGCCGCATTCCTGTCGAATCCGCACGCATGCTCCTGGAATATTAAGACAATCAGTGACCTCATCGTGGCGCGAAAAAGATGTGCTGGGAATGGTCAGCACATAGCAACGTATGGACACCGTCGCTACGGCTGCGACCTAGACGGAAACGATCGGCTTCTGTGCCAAGCACAAGTTAAACACGGGTATCGAAAATGAACGTTCGTCTACATACGTTGTAATGATAAACTGGTCAGTGAGGATCATTCGCGTGAAACTGTAGCTGGTGATAAGGACTTAAAATACTATTTCGCAACTTCTGCAACTCCAAGGCATAGGTTTTTTTTAGATGACACGGTATCCGTCATTCTTGGAATCGCCCTGTGATCCACTGGTTTCTTTGTTTTCCCGCTACCAACTGCGGTGACAGCAATACTTTATTGTTTCACGCTTCACTGTGCCAGACACGTCACACTTTGCCGCAAATGCGGACGAAACACGAGGGTGAGAAATGGCCGGGCGTTAAATGAATGGAAAAGAATCACCGGTGCTACAAACCAACACGAGCTTTTTAAAACGTGCGCTCAAAAAGTCGGTCTTAATTTCGCAAACAAGCCTTGACATTATTTTAGTGTTTATTATGCTTACGGCAACATCATGCAAGTCTCGTGTATCTAACACGCAGTCCAGAACATTAACAGTTTAATTACAACAGATGCGAATGCGCTTTGTGGATAACTCCAATCTCTATGTGAGCATCCGTCTTTTCTGGAGAAAAATACCGATTTGATAGCGTCACTGTCTAGTNAAGCACAAAAACGCGTAAACTTGAACTGAAGAATTTTTTTGGCTGCAGGTGAAACTTCGAATGGGCTCTGTCACGTTNACGTGTTAATGACACGTCGCGTTCACGTCTTAATGATATGTCACGTGTTAATGGCACGTCACGGTCATTTCAATTAAGTTAAATATTCGTGCGATATGAACAAATAGACAAAATCCAACATACAGTTTTCCATAAAAACACCGGTGAAGTGTTCGCAACTGATAGATGAAAATAGACCAAATTAACGTGACAGAAAAACAACTTTTGAACATGACCTTGTTTAAAATGCCAAGCGCTTCTGTGTACGAAGACGAAGAACCACAAATATTTTCACCGTCGCTGACATTTTCTACAACAATCTCAGCTAGCTCGGTTTGTCCTCAATTACTGGCGGAAAATGCAAACGCTGAAAAAATTCCCGCTGTCCGCATCACAAAACCTACCCTCGATATCTCAGCGATGTATGCGCTGACGTCTTGATCGCTAACCGGGGGCTGTTCTTTGATTTCCTTGTAATAGTCCTGCACCATCTTCTTATACGTGGGGATTTCTTTTGCGTAAAGCTGTTTGTTGATCGGCGAGTCCTGCAAACAACACGAACGTCACATTAGAATAAAATAAATCGACAAACAATCCATGTTGATTTCGCGCAGAGCGGATGGATTTGTTGACTGGTGGTCAGCTCAAGGCTGGGTAATTGGCAGAAAGTCCTGCAACATGTTTTCCATAGATACTTAATGGGATACTGAACGTCAATATTTATTAAATGTTAAACTCACATTTCATGAACAAGCAGCAACAAAAATTAAATTACAAGATTGATGTTTGGAAAGTACACAGTGGAAATTTAAAGCTTGTCTCCGGATCAATACAGTTGATCAAAACAATGCACGAACTGCGTCGACANCAAACTCCTGATCAGTAGCATCAAGATGAAAACTCCCGAGAGAAAGTCAAAACCACCTGCATCGCAGGCTGGCCGTTTGGCATGCCGGGAATCTTTGTCCTAGGTTAGCGTTTCGCTGCTTCGCAAGACATTGCAAACGGCCATGTCTCACATAATCATCACCGAAGTCGTGATGTTCCTCTGGGACGTATGATTTTTATTGTTTAAAATTTGATGAGCTCCTATTACGTGGATGAAGCGTATAACGCTATTAATTCGGCTTGACGACGCTTGCAAAGAACATGGCACACCATAAAATAGAAAAACACAAGAACGAAAGAACAGTTTGAAGTACCAGGGAAACTAGTACTATGATGTAACAACAAAAAATATCATGGTATTCAACGATTAACAGAGGTTAGCCCTAATTTTAACGATAACTTTGAGAAATTTTACCTGTGATCTTTTCCTAGCGAGGAGTGCGACTTCTTTTCATGGGAACATTTTACCGGTCACTCAAAACCCGCCAGTAAAGCTCATTCTCAAATTGTCCCCCCCACAAGCATCAAATCTACCCATTGGGCGTGTGCCCAACGTTGGAAATGACTGTTGAGTTTTTGGTGAGGGACAATAGCATAAATTGGATTATAGAGTTCAAAAATAAAGAATGCGCATCACGTACATTCCCTCCTTTAATTTTTACAGTACATACTACCATTATCTTTTTCTTTGAAAATGCTATAAACGCTTTCACACGCGTGCATTTGAATTCGTTCTGATACATTCGATGCAAAGTGCGGTAATACCACCACCAGAAGAATACTGTATATGTTAAGAAACACACCTCACGATTTTCTCAAAGACGTTAAAACACATCTCCAAAGCCCGTTGTCAAAAAGAGCCCGTGGCATACGTTTCGTTCAGTGAACTGTCAAGAAAATGGCCGAGGCGCATTTCCTACAATACGGCCAGGCCATGGTACCTACTGTTGGTCATGATCGGCGTGGACCAAGGAGCAACCCAATTTTAGCAAAAAATTTTAGAAGTTAGAAAAAAACTAGTCATCCAAAATTATCTGTCTCTTTCGAGTCCAACACATTCTGCCAGTAATACCTCCCTGTCGTGGACAGTTATCACCGCCTCATTTAAAAAAGAATAAAAACAAACAACAATAGGTTGATTGTCCGGAGCAAAGAACCAAGAAAACCATGGATGGTGTGAGGCAAGAAGTTGATTGACCAAAAATAAATCGGTATAACTGACAAAGATCCACTTTGGTAACAGCGCCCAATATAGGCGTCGTGACTGCCGCATGGGTTTGTGAATTGCCACTTGAACGGTGTGATAAAGATCGTGCACTGACCGCTCCATGGTTTTACAACAGACTATTGCACCACTTAAGCTGCTCTCCTGGCGCCAAACTTTACCGCTCGGCACCGAACCAAGCCCCGCCCAAACACAAAACGCCAAGCAATCATTACACAATCGCCACAGCTCGTGCAGCGTCCTCCACAGGTCGGCAGCAAGCACCGGTTAAGCACTAACCTTGGTTGGTTTGTGTTCTTGCACGGAGCAGGCGTCGATGAAGGTTTGCGAGATCACATCCATCGACGAGGCGATGGTGTCCGGCTTCTCGACGTCGAAAACCGATTCCGGGTTTTTGAGGATCGTCACCCAAAACCGAAGCATGAAACTGAACGCGACGAAAAAAAAATTGAGAACAAACAGATCGTAGAATAAGTCTTCAACTTCCATTACGTGCAAGCAGTCACAAGCTAAGATTTACTGAAAAATCTTTTCCCCTGGTAAGTCTTAATCACAATGAACTTTTCAGGATGAAAACGAGAAATAACGTACTTTCACGGAAGATGTTTTGGTACTTAAGCTACGCCTTAACTACTGCTACCTAAATCATCCGTGTGCTCACAGTTCTATGGAAAAAAAACGGTACAGTTTGCGATACACGTGATCAATTTTAGTATTAACGTTAGATATATTTTGAGTTGGATTGTGCAACTGTCTTTTCACCTGCTTGCTTCCAGAGAAAATCCTCCCATGACGTTTTCATCATTCCTAGGGCCTAATACCCTGTTGGGATGACGTGCGTTTATGTCAACTTTAAATATGATTTTTTAATATTTACCTCGAATGCCCGAAGAAGTCATTTTCATTCCCTGTATAGAAATGCTTAAAAAATACTGTAGCTTGTAAACTACAGGCAATGATAGTGTTTTTGTGCTTTGTAGCGCAAATTCAATTTACCAAACCAGTTGTTCTTTTGAACAGCTTGGAGTCTTTATTGCTGTCAAGTGTCTTTTCAAAAGCTTTATCATTTTCTTATCAGTGGCAATAGAATCTTTTGTTTTGTTGAGGCATTTTCTGTAAAATAATGCCCTGGTTAGTGGATTATCGTCTTTGTTTTGACTTGCTGCGCGTGGTTCTGATTGCAAGTACAGTCAAATCATAGCTGCCCTTTAGTTTGCAATTTGAAACAGTCAGCATATGTGTATGTCTGCAAGTCGAGGTCTCGTACCAAGAGAAGTTTTATCATTGCTCACTGATATTCCTGAGGATGTGTCTGACAATCGGGACGAAAGCAACATTGCCGCAGATGATGATTTGATTCCAGCAGCAGATGAAACTAGCTCTTCTGGTGAAGATGAGTCGCAAGACAGCACAGGAGCTTTGTGATGCAGATGGAGTTGTCATATATCTCTGTTTCTGTGTTTTCCAACGTGCGTTTATTTTTTGTCCTGGCCCTACGAGTTACGCGCGTAGAAACATACAGGCTGGAAGCCCTGCAAGCGCCTGGCATTTATTGAGAAGCTTACACTTGAAGACATCCGGAAAAGCACCATCGCTTCATTGCTGTTATGTACGCGAGGTGTAACAGGATCAGATGACATGCCATATCACACTTTCTGGACTGAAAAATGAGGCATGTCATTGTACAAACAAGCGATATGGAGGAACCATTTCAGCGAAATTTCACATTTTTCTCCGCTTTGACAAAAAGTCTGGTCAATCTCAAGTTTGAAAACAGACAAATTTGCTCATTTTCGGTTGTGGGGAAGAGGTTCATGAAGAACTGTATATCATGTTACACGCCTGGGGCTTTTATTATTGTGCATGAACAGCTTTTCCACATCAAATTTAATGTCCATTTACGCTGTGCATGGCGCCAAAGCCTGAAAATTATGGGCAGAAATATTGGTTAGCTGTGAGCAAAGAGAGTAAGTATGTGGTAAATGGGTTTCGGTACGGTGGTAGAGACAAAACTCACTCCAGGGATGAACGCGTCTCCGACCAGGTCGTCATGCTGTTGTTGAAGCCGTACCTCAACAAAGGTAGGAACGTGACAACCGACAATCATTTCACCTCAATAAATTGCCCATAAAGTTGCAAAAAACAAAACCAGCCTAATGGGAACAGTGAACAAAATCCGGAAGGAAGTGTCTGCAGTGGTGAAATACAGGAAAGAGCCACTTCACTCCGCCACACTTTATAAACCTGGCGATGCAACGATGACTGTTTATCAAGGTAAGGCCAAGAAAAATGTGGTTATTTTCAGCACCCTTCACCAAAGCATCACCGTTACTGGAAAGGGTCTTAAAGCTTACATTGACAAAAACATGCTGTTAATATTGTCAATCAAATGGCAAGGAAATACACAGTTAGAACTTGCACCAGAAGATGACCTATCGGCCACATTCGTTCCATAACACACTGCGGCTATAAATGCGTGGATCATTTACAAAGGGGTCACAAAGAACAACATACGCAGAAGCGTTTTTCTTCAGCGGTTGGCTGAGGAGCTATCTTGGCCTCGTAGTCGAAAGTAGCAACACAAAGGCGAAACGAGCAACATTAAGAAAAGACAGTTGCAAGAAAAAACACCCGATAAAGGGCAAGGTGAAATGACGAAATACTGCCAAATGTAGAGCGAATGTAAGAAGAATTGCACAGTGGGCATCTGCCGTGAATGTATGTATAGCAGGTCATTATGCCGAGAGTGCACTGCTAAAACACGGTGTCTGTGCGTGAAATGCAATTCCCGACAATAACAAGTGGTCTTTTCCAGCATTCTGTTTTTCTTCGCCTATTGTTTTGTTCAATGAAATTAGTTTTAGGAAAATACCTCTGACTGTGCTGTCTTACAAAGCTATTCCACAGCCGTAATCACAGTACTGTTACACAAGAAACTGCAGGGAGTCAAAATGGATCCTTCGGGCATTCTAGGTGAAGCAAATCTCGGTCATTCTAGTGTTAAGCACACTCTTGACTACTTATAACATTATTGCACCTGATACTTCCGGTGCCAAGCGAAATTTCTGACTTCACGCCATGTGCGCATGCACAGAGCAACATTCAACATATCAAATACGCTGAGAAAAGTGATGATTAGGGCCCAGGGTTTGGTGTTTAGGTAAGTGTGTCGGGTTAGGGTGAGAGAAAGAAAAATAATTGAGGTCTAAGACAAGTCAATATATTTCAGCGTTTATACTTATTCTCGCGCTGTAGCTTGTTGTGAGTATCTGACATCTAACCAAAAAGTTTTAATTTACACAACACACATCAAAAAAGTAATTACCAAACTTTATTCCTTTACTCTGAGAAGCAAAATAACTGACAAACAATAATAGGTCAGAAATTTTGCTTGACACCGGCAACCGTCTAAAAATGGTGATAGTGGTCAAATATCAAATGTAAAAACCTATTTCTGCCTTGAGTCAAGAAAGTAATCATCACCACTTTCATCTAGTACCGTCGCGTGCAAACTCCAAGAGATGTAACCAGGACTGCTACTCTTGAGTTAAAACAACCTGTTCGTTTTCCACATGTGAAGTATTTCGTGATCGGTGATGTCGTGTTTCGCTGCGATCTCGTCGAGAAAGTGAAAGAAATGACGGACAGGGATCGGGATGGAGTTCTTGTCCAGTATCGCTTGCATCACGCCCTCCACGTAATTTTGAAGAATGCCCTGCGCGTCACGTGACTTTTTCATTAGCAACAAGCCACGAATGAAGAGCGGTGACCGGAAACCGACGTGACTTACATCTGAACGAGCGGCATGTTTTGTTGGAAGCCGATAGATCCGCAAGCCGTGCTAAATCGACGAAACGACAAACTAAAATGCTTAGTAAAACATGGCTAACGTGAAGGCGCAAGGTTAAGCACCACAAGCTCTCAAGTACCAGAGAAAACACAGATACAATCGCGCGACGACAGAAGCCCTGAGATGTTCAATCAGCAAGTGCAAAGCGGCCATGTTTTTTTTTATCGAGAAATGATGCTTCGCATGTTAACTTTCACCCGGCAGCGATCGGCAGTGAAGCGTAAAATTGAGCGCAGCGCAGATCACGTCACCAAACCCGCGGCTAACATGCGAACAAAAGCGACGGCTCGCTATCAACTCTATGTTACGATAGCAATGGACTGGCGTGACCTTGCGGTTAAGGGCGGATCGACAAACGAAGCAATTTGCATTGCTGCTTGCCGTTGTGTCTTCTGAAGTCACGTGACAAGCTCAAAGCTATTGGCTGAGACGTGGAAGACGCAATTAAAAGACTTTAAGTGATTCCAAATTTCTCAAAGGAAATTTTAAGCGAAAAATAACACCAATGCTCAAATCAAAAGCCTGCGTTCGTCACAATCAGCACGGAAGATTGTTTTGTATGATTTCGGAAATCAAATGATGCTCAAGTTTTTTTTTAAAGACGTTTCCGTCCTTTACAGCCACACGTCGATACCTTCATGTTGATCAGACGTAATAAGTACAGCTCTGGAATGTGCTTGTGTCTGTCACGGTTGATTGCACTTTCTCGCTTCGCATCAATGTCGTCACTGTATTTGGCCTGAAACGTCAACAAACACCAGTCATCACGTTTCATAATACAAGGCAATTCTAACAAAACGTGGTGAATTCTGTGGTCACTTATCTCGAGACCTGTATGTGCAGCTGATGAAATAAAACTCGCGAGGATTTTCTTACGTAAAACAAAATGTTTTTGTTTATGTATTAACCTCATTTCCAAAGCAGCCATGTTGCTGAATATTTGGTGCGACAGAACATTAAGCAGCAGCGCATGACAAGCATCAAGATACCGGAAAATCGATCAGGCGCGAATTATTTGCTTCTCATGAACGAGCTGCCGTCTTTTAACTCAACATGAGCCACGTCTTTCACGAGAAAAAAACGAGACGTTAAAGTTCCGACTAGCAACAAAAACTTCTCCACCTTCGTTGCGGAATATGTTGAATATGTCAGCATCGGAATAATTTCACAAGGCAGTGGGCGTCAAACATCAAGTTTTCAATCCTTCAGCCTTGCTTCCAAATGATGCGTAATTTGTTTCTCTTTTGTCATGAAAACCGGGTAGAAAGTTTCAAACCGTATTTTTTTTCTTGCCAAGTTCACAATAGCACGGAGAAGCTGGAAATACAGACATCAAGCTTCTCACCAAGTGATAAGTCTTCGTCGCTGACTCCTCTGGCAGCATGGGCGACAGCGGACTTGTGTCCACGCTGTGGTTCGATACTGCGCTAGACAGTTCCTGTAATATAAAAACAAGTAACCGAGGGTGGACGTCAAAGTAACCATGGTCACAACTTGTGTTCGAAATATGCAATTGGCATGCTTTCTACAAATCTTCCTTTAGTGCATTCATCATTTCGCTCGCAAGCCTTTGCTTGCAATTTTCAGGACTGAAGAGGCGCAAAATGCATGAAATCCATTTTCTGACTGATTCCATTGCGTCACCTTCGCAGACTCACTGTTATTATCATCTGTTATGATTGTCCGATTTAGCAGTTTGTGTGTAAACTGTGTCCGACATTTCATTTCATTTCATTTCATTAACAAGCGGTCCCCATAATTTTCCACTGACAAAGACCACGTACGCACGCACGTGGTTACTGACAGCCACCGCAGAATGCGATGGAAGGCAGTGCCGCCAGACGTAACACACCCTACTATCATGTAGCAACTCCACTGACAAGAATCTACAGCACGTCAACGAATCGTGAAGTTTGTGCTTCTGCACAATTTCACGATTTTTGAACTAGCAAAGAACCGTCATAGAAACGAGCTGCGCTAGACCATGGCATATGCTCTCAAGTGATTAGAGTCGGCCTAAAAAAAGCACGGCATTCACAGCCAAGTTTGGATATATCGCAGGAAAAACAATGGATGCGTCATGCGGTTATCTCCCGTACACACAAGTTTACGAAACAGCAAGGTGATGTATCTCAAGTGCCACATATTTGGGTAAGATTACTGGACTATTTTGGACAATCTTAAAGATCACTGGACTATTTTGAACAATCTTAAAAACAACAGATGTACAAAGTTGCACTTTCGCGCAATTATCTGCGGATGTTAAATAATTTGCGAAACGACTATTTACGCCACAATGCACGAGCAACTGCGGGTTTCGCGGTTACGTTGGAATTTACAAGACAGATGGCGCGCATCCACGGCAAAAGTCAGGTCGAACGCGGTTGAACTGGAGCAACAAACAGAGCTCTCTGAGCGTCAATAAGACCGTTTTAAAATCATTAGCAGAGCAAGACTGCTCATAAAACAAACCCTTTACACGCTCACTGGTTACAGCATTCTCAACATCCACGTTCCTTGTTTGCAACCGACACATGCGGTCAAGTACCTGCGAGCCGTGCTGCTCCTGCTGCGTCGGCATCAGGGCCAGGGTGGCGTTGTTCGGCACCTTGTAGTCGGCAATACACATCAAGCGACGCCAACGCGAGCCCGGCTCCATTGTGTAGTCCTGTGTTGGCAAAACGAGATGCCCGCCGCGGCCGTGCCGCCACTCTGCAAACAGAGCGGAGTGCTCGGTGAGGTTGACAGGCAGCGCAAGAAGGCTTGTCGGGTGGCAAAGCGCAGCGTCGAAAGTAACTTGCGACGTACGCGCGAACAACGTTGCAACACGCAAAACAGCGCTGGAAATAAACAATTTTAAGGCGAGCTTTCGACGCTGCCCGTGCATACCGATGTCGAGTTGCTCTGGCCTGGGCCGCTGTGAGAAAGGCACTCGTTTGTAAACTGCGTCCATGACTTTTTCCTTCACCTGTGAAAAAGAAAAGGCTTCGAAATCGCTCACACGACACAGACATTTTCCGAACAAAGTAATCGATACGCTCGGCCGCTCTTCGTTGGTCTCCAAATCGCTTTCCTCTCTGACGAGACGACGGCCTCGCGTGGCCAGGAACCACGATTATTACGTTCGGCCGCGCCTTTAATAGTCTTTGTTGGTAAACACGGCCAGCTCAGCCCCGGCTGTAAACCACAAGCACCAGGGCAAGCACTGCTCCGGGGCAACATCTAGTTGCAAGCCGCTTAATAAACATCTTTGCAAACACGCCGTTTTGAGGAAGCTACACAACAGGCTCGCGTGTACTGTTCAGTCAACACCGTGGCTGTCGGGCCGTTTGCGGCAAGAGCTCAGCTTCCACACATTGCAGTCCAACCAAGCAGCCAAACAATGGTGGCTACGTTTCGTCATATCGAGTTACAAACGCCAGGCGTTGTTTTATTTTGGGCGAGTACGGAGTAGAGCTCGCAGGTAAAGCGGATCACTCGTAGAACCACACGCTGTGTCAAAAACACGCAAACCTGAGTGACAGAGTCGCAGGAGAGAACTTTCACGATCACCGGCTCGTCGTCCATTTCATTCGAGGGCGCGACGAAGAGGGTCTGACGAAAGAACGCGCATAACATCTCATGCTTGCCCGGAAGATGACGTATAGCTTCGCAACAGCGCGCTTTGCGGCATACGGCAAAAGAGAAATGGCTGAAGATTTACCTCAGGCAAATCGGAATCACGCTTTCGCTGAGCGGTTGCGTCACTGCAACCGTTAAGACATTGATTTTTTCCAAGAATTCTACGAACGCGCCAGCGATTTTCTTCAGACGGTGAACAATCCCAACAGAGTTGGGAACACTTGCGAGCTCGGCGCAAGGCAAGCGCGGCTTTCGGTAAATAACGTCGCGCGTCTGATTTGGTCGTCGAAATTTCTTTATAAGGTCAACTGACTACACACACGTAGAAAGATCGCAAAATCGGAAATGTTTAGTCGCCTGTTCAGGCGCGGGTGACTAACCAAGGTCTCAAATTCAATGTCTTCTTTGAGTAGGCAGTCGTCATTAAGAGTGTAGCGAACTTTGCCGGTGATGGCATCCAAAGGGCCTTTCGAGACCTGCTGCTTGATCGCTTTCAAGAGCAAGAAGATCGAGCTGCCGGCGTTGTCCTGCAAAACACGCGCGACCTTCAAAGCTCCACGAAAAAACAACCGCATTAAATCTCAGTGAATGCTTTTTTCGTTGAGAAACCTATTGTTTCAGTGCGAAACTTCACATTCGAACCTGCGCATTGTCAGTCAGAGTTTTAAAAATGCGCGGTGTTAGGTGAAAGTAGGTACAATCCTCTCATTAACTGAATAAGCGCGTTTGCGTCATGTTAACGTAAGCAAGCATCACTTCAGCGAACTGAAGTCAGGAGGAGACATCAATATGCTTCGTTCAAGACACCTGGGTGTTTCGTCGTTGCGATTGAGCAGTATCGAATAACTTCCGAATTAAATAGTCTGCTCTTGATTAACCGCGTAACCGGCGAGTCCAAAGGTTGGCTGCATATCGTCATGGTTACCTGGTCGAGATCTGCTACTCAGTAACACAAAACGGATTAGGAATCGAACGGCCAATTCGCGTTTATGAAAGTGCCGTTGAATCGTTTTATTGGTTACCGATCTATTTTGCAACCGGAAATACGTACAGGTTATAACAAAGGCCTCGTACCATGAATCTTAAAATATTCGAAACCCAACTTCAGCTCAAATGTAACACGACGCCATTACTTTTCAGTGCTCTCCATTTCCATCAACCGGATGTCAAAAACAATCTGCACGACTATCTATCAAAATGGCATGCTACGACAATCAGTGTAATCAAAAACGCATTATCGAAAATTTCTCCAGAGCTCTTCTCATAACTCCGAGATCAGAACCGGGCTCGACATCTGAGAAGATTTTTCAAAACTTGGTCAACCCTAAATCTGAGATCGAGGAAGGCAGTGCGGGGAAGAGCCTTAAAAATCGCAGCACCGGTTGCTGCCAGGGGAAAAACCTCGCAATCACGTTTGCAAATCGAAACGAACGAGAACAACCCATGCAAACTCACCCTCAAATGAGGATAAAGGCAAATGTACATCCAGTTACTCAGCATTCTTTCGGCAACAGAATCGCTCCTGTAGTCATGACAACGAGCATGCAGAAAATAAAATCATGAATATTCAGAACAAAATGAAATTTGAACGACAGTTAACTCATATACATACTTAGAATGAAAACCTGCAAGATAAACTCAGTTGAAAAGCAAAGATGGTTAGTGAAACGAAAAACTCCCCCAGTTTTTTCACAAACAATATGAAAAAATCAATTTTGTGTGAACATAAAAAACAACCACAAAACATAACAAAACAAGGTACTTCGACACGGTATTCAACAGGGGTAGTTATCATCACACAAAACAATTGTCAAAATTTATCATACAGAAAACCTGAAAACGACAAGAGCTAGATTTAGAAGCGCAGAGAACAAAATGTAACCTAGCAACCAACTAGCGCACCTCCTCAGTATGAGCTTCGGGTTCCTTTGTACGTTCACACCGATCAGGTCCGAAACAAGCGACTTCATAATCCTGTTCATCAACAGAGCGACAGGTGAAGATTAAACAAAATCAGTCTGGCAGTAAAAACGACACAAAAAAACTTGGCCAGAAAAGCAGAGAACAACATCTGGTGGTCAACTTCGTTCGTGCGCCCGCAACTTACTCAGTGAAATAATCCAGTTTCTGGTGCAAAACAACGGTCAGCAGCGATGCGACGTTTCCTTTGTCCCTATTGCTGAAGGTCTTCTGTTCCTCCAGCGTGTGAATGAGCACGGACAGGAAGTTGTGTTGCGACAAGAGCAGGAAAAACTGGGACAGGCCTTGCTCTAAGTCGTGTCCCATTGCGGTGCTCTGCTGCGGAACACGATCAGTAATTATGAGTCGATGAAAAGATGCTCGTGCGCGCGCAAGATAATATTCATCCTCGCGAAAGTAATTTCACAGCTGCGTGGGATGAACTGTTAACATTGTTATCAAGCCAGTGTCGCTGTAATGAACGTGTGGCTTCCCAACAAGACACACACAATGCACTTGCATCGCAAACTGAAAGCAAAAGTGCGGATTTTGTAAATCAAGTGATGAAATCTGAGCGGATACATCCCCTATCACACAGCACCGGAATTACTACGTAAAAATTGATTTTGGTTGAGTGCTTATGCACCGCAAATCGATCAAAGGCGACAGCCGGCTAACAAATAAAAACCGATCGCGAGCGACAGAAAGGCTGCGCACTCGCGGCGTGTCACACGGATCGGCGATGAGGCAACGCACCGCGGGCTCCGCCATGCACGAATGATATCTGAGGCTCGGGAAGAACAGGTTCGTCGCGTAGGTCCGATAGTCCAGGTAGGATTTTTTGCCGTAATCGCCGAGATCGCCGGCCAGGTCGGTCATGTCGATGCTCAGCTCCGCGAAGGCTTTGCGGAAATCCGCGCGGACCGATATTTCCATGTTTTCCATCGCTTTCTGGAAGTCGTTCCTGGACGAAGCAAAATCGATTCGGCGTGAACAAGCCGATGCACATCGCTGCACACACACCGCGATAGCAGCGAATAAGCTGCAGCGCGATGAGCCATGAAGTTTTCACATGTCAAGTGGGCAGCATGTTCGTTCTTAACTGAACATGACACACGTTACTTCGATTGCTGCATGCGTTTCACGCTTGAATGCGCCTGAAACCTGCCCCAGTCATTGCTGCAGTTGAAGACGCGTGCATTTTGCAAGTTGCTGAATAAACTAAATATACGTTTGCCACAAACAAGGAGCTACTTATTCAAAAAAAACGTTAACTTTCACAAAATACAAGTCATTACTGAAATCTTTCACGCTATTTGGGAAACACTGCATGTAGTTGAGACTTACTTGTTCGCTTTGTACGATTTGCTCTTTCTGACACAATAGAAAATAGCAAACGCTGCCACCAACAAAAGCGCCCCTCCCACGACACATATGATTATGATGATTGTCTGGTCGACGACTTGATCTGAGTAATATTGAATACTTCCAGGAGTAAAGCGCAAATTTCCAATCTGCACCGTGACGGGATATGACGACAGCTGAGCTGCAAAATAAAACAAATCGCTGCACAAAAAAGCATCGGCGCAGCAGTAAATGGCGTGTGAAAATTTCAGCAAGAGCTTTCAGAAACTGAAGTCAGCGGCGATTAAAGAGGTTTAGCAAACAATGTGCGTGAAAGCAACTTTTCTAAAAACATTTGTGCAGGGCATGCCTGAAAATCGATCGGTGTTTTCACAACACCACAAAAAACTCTTTTGCAGACCGCAAGAATCTTACGCATGCAAGTCATCGTACCTTTTTTAGCAGGCACAGTGCAATGCATGACTTCACCATCCAAAGCGGTGACGTTGCACCTCTCGCTGGCCACCATCACCACGATCTCCTCCTTGGTGATTGCGCGCTTGTCCAAGTTGAAAACCTGAAAAAGAACGGATAGAACGACTAAAGCATATCTACAATCTACAACAAACAAGAAAAAACAAGTTCCGTTCCGCGCGATGGTTTCTAAAGTTGATGAGCGCGAGAATTGGTGCTGAAAAACAAAACGTAATGATCGAACCAACTAAATGCAATTTTTTATTTACATGGAGCAGGGATACACAACCTGCGACCGTACAATCGCATGCGGCCTTCGATAAAAATTTATGTGGCTGTGCACAAGTAATTCAAAATAAAAGTTATGGCTGCCATGCATTGATATAAACTCTTGTGTCTACTGCAGGGGTCTCAAACTCAAATTGCTCCGAGAGCCAAATGAGGACTCACGAAGTAATCCGCGGCCGCATTATGACCACCCGTAGTATCCGAGGGCTACTTTATGACGCTTACGCAACAATGGCGGCAGCTGAACCTTACTAGAAACAGCTTTTGCATCTTATTTCCTGCGAAAGGTATCGAGGTATCATGAGTTATAGGCAAATCATTTCTATCCGTCTCTACGTTCGTTCAAAAGTAACTTGTTCCTGAGCACTTTGTGAGTGCTATAACTCATGATACCTGCAGCAACATCAAGACTAACCCTAATCCCAAACAGCATCGCGGGCCGCACAAAACGCCTTCGCGGGCCACATGCGGCCCGCGTGTTTGAGACCCCTGGTCTGCTGTATGAGGATACTTAGGAGAAAGACGGCCAAACAGAAACGTGTTGTAGCAGACTCAGTATGTGGAAGTAAGAAAGAAAAAATGCAGAAGGAAATAAAAATCTCTTCAACTCACTGGCGGCCGTAATTCATAAAAATAAACGCAGTGCGGCCAGCAACAGCGAAAAGGTTGTGCACTCCTGACAGCGCTAGGGGAAGTAAGCCGCAGCTGAGAAACAATTTAACTTGTGCCAAGCAGCAACCATACCTTTATCACAACTAACCTTGAAGGTGAGTGAAGTATTTTCTCGATACTGCTTGCCACTGTTGTCCAAGTTGCGAACGTGTGGGTTGGGGTAGTAGGTTAGCGGGTAGGCGTTACCGGACTGGACAAGTTTGATTTTCACGTTGTCCATTACCAGCAAGAGGCTCGACTGATAAACGAACGTCTGCGAAACGTTGGACGAAGCGTTGGCGCCCTGAGTGCGAGAGATCTGAAAAATCAAAAAAACGTCGAAGGCAGTTACCAAGCAGTTTGAAGCAAGTCGACAATCAACTTCGGAAAATTCGATTTTTCGCAAAACGAGGTGATGAGGATTTCGCACAAGCCGCTCTCGTCCGAAATTCGACTTTGCTCATTTCTTGCTCAAAAAAACGCCATTTTCCGAACTTATTTCGAATCCTGAGGGATATTACCCACGCACCAGTCACATTAACAATCATATACTGTACTCGAAAATGTAGCTATCTGCAGATAATCGTCAGGGTTGAACTCAATAATAAACAAACAAAAAACAACAACCATTATTATAACGACATGGAGAGCGTTTACTTCCCTCCATGAAAAACACGAAAATAAGCCTGTCTGGCTGTGACTCAAATTACCATCGGTGTCGGGCAGTACATGAAGGTCGCGTTGATGACCGTGCAAGAAGTTGCATAATGCGCCGTGTGGTAAGCTGGCAAGGCTCGCTCCTTCGCACTGCGGAGGGGGCGCGAGAAAGAACGGCGCTTGCGGCGGTGACGACGCAAGCGCGAAACAAAACGACGGAAGTCGAACGAGCGTCGACGTCGTCCGGAACCGACGTACGTCCCGGGTTTGAGGCCCGCTCTGGAAGAAACAGGAGCCGCAAAATGCACGCGTTATTCTGAACAAGCGCTCTTCTACAAACGCGCTCGCGAACCCCTTCGCAAATTTGTCAACTATTATTTTTTAAAGTCCGCAAGGAATAGACAAATGTAAACAGCCACGTATCACTGGTCCTATGCGAAATGATTGTCTGTAGCAGTGGTTTTCAACCTGGGGGTCACAACCCCAGAGGGGTCGTGAACCATTCTTGGAGGGTTCGCGGTAGATTTTTAATACACAGCTTTATGATACATTTGCTTTATTCGAATTTTCGATAGGGTTGTTGGGACATATTGGGTTTCTACAATAATTTGCGGTGCAAACAGGTTGAAAATAACTGGTCTATAGTGAGAACCTGAGCTTCGTCAGCAATACGTTAACGCAGTTTGTTCGCGCGTTCCTGACATAATTGGTTTTGTCAAAGAGCGTAAGCAGGTCAGCAACATTCTTTGTGGCAGCAAAACGTTTGGTGGAACCTATCAAGCAATACTTTTTTGACTTGCTTTACGAACAACAAACGCAGCACTGAAGCAGAATAGCACCTGCACGCACACAAAAACTTACGTTATCATCGGATACTGGACAGATGTGAAGTGTTTTCCGCGGAACGTTATATTTCTCCCACCTCCAAGAAAGCTTGCTAACTTAGGACTCAGGGTCGAGTATTCTTCAACCTTAAGAGCAAAGCAGCGTCATCCGGGTTGGCGTGTCAGCAGCCAGTCATGAACAAATTGCGTGAAGATTGATCGAAAAAAGCAACAACCAAAAACCACTAAATGTTACAGCAAACCGCCTTGCTTCTCAAACAATCAACAGCATCTTTTAAAACAAGACAAGAGCAAAACGCGCTTTGATCAACTTTGCCAGTAACTTCAGAACGCTTCCTGTATGCTGCCTCGCCAAATGCTGTTTGCAAAGTCCGCGTACACTACTGAATTAAAAAAGAAAACAGACCTTTGGGTTTTGAGTGTATGTGAAGGTTTGTGGCAAGTTCAGCCGCAGTCTGTCGAACCGAACTTCAACTTTTTGTAGCGATACCGGCTGGAGAGCGGGCGATGTGACGCATTCAAAGTTGCCACTAGTCTTCAACTCCGTTCTGAAACATAACGTGCACCGACAGGGATCATTATCATAAATTTCAAGCAAGACCCATCTGATCTGGAGACAGATCAGATTTGCTAAAGCAAGCAACAGCAAATAATAATAAGGTGATGCAGAAACAAGTCTGCCCTCAAACGAGTTCTGCAGCGCAGTGATAATTGTAGAAAAAAAGAGGACGTCTCTTTACGCACAGACATGCAGAAACAAAAAATAATAGAAACGATAATGCTAAACAGTGTCACGTTATTTCAGTAATAATCACAGCGATGCTGCAGCTGTTTCAAATGAACAGACCTTTTACCAAATCAACTGGCACTTTAAACACGCACACGTCGCGATTGTCCAAACTTTTCCATCAGGCGCGTCTGTCGAGTGTTACTGTTTCGCAAAACATGCCATTGAAATTCGATACCACCTCGCAGCTGTCTTTGAAAGTAGCTTGCTGAAGAAGCGCAGTCAAGCGAAGAAATTACAAGCCAGGTGCTTTATCGATGCCGTCAAATCGCGGCTCGGGCGACAAGCGCCACTTGAGCAGCGAGATTGAATAAACAACTTGGTGAATCGACGAGCAGGTGTTTGTTGTAATAAGGTGCTCTCGTTGTGTTTCGAGCAACTTCGAACATGCTCACGATCAAGAGCAACTTTTGAGGTTGGCTCATTGTCATTTAATCGTTTATTGACCGTGATTTACCAACTTGCGATCATCTGCGAATTGCGGACAACGATCATTCGGCGGTGGAACATTGCAGATTAGCGAGAGTTACATTCTGCTGAGTATGGTAGTGTCCAAGCCGCACTGAATAAACAACACAATTCAAACATCGAACAGCATGGATTACGGGAGCTTGCCACAGTCGAAAGACTCGAAACCACCTAAACTTCTATAATATCGGCTGAACTTACTTCACCCGGCACGTGTAATTCCCGATCATAACAGATATGGCAGAACCAGTATCAATATCCTTGCCAATGAAAGAAACGCTGGTCCCACCGGCCTGAGGACCCTTTTGCGGCAACATTCCGGTCAGAACGGGGTCCCTGGGGCAGAAAAATCAAAGCAAAATGTGTTTACATTCCCGAAGTGATTGCGACGTGAAACGGTTGCCGACGCGTTTGATCAAGGCCTCCTCTCTCTCCAGCAGGAGGCCTTGGTTTGAATGAACAAANAGTTCGCACGTGCGTGCAAAAGTTCGAAGGACAAACACCATACATGGCCCATGCCGTCGCGCGGCGACGGTCTGAACGGCGAAGACACGAGAACATCTGCGGAAAGTTCTTACACAATGCAGTTGCGAGTACAGGATTACAACAGCGTAACTGCATAACACAAGAATTGTCATTCGAGTGCCTTCGACGATCGCCCGGGCAGAGATTTGTTTAAAGTGTTGAAGAGACCGTCCATTTCTCAACCGCACGCACTTGGTCTTCGAGGAAGTTGTTCCGTTGGGAAGGCAAGGAGGCAACACGACCGGACTCCGACGAAGATTGCATCCGCATTGGAGGGTTTCCCTGCTACAGTCATTACGCCGAGCGCTAGGCCAGACTGGAGCAAGTTCCAATTTTTAAACTCTTGGTACAACCCAAAACTCAGGGCCGTTGATTATAAACAACGCGCACTTGTAAGGGCGGCTCTGAACACGTTCAAACAATTAAAACGCGAGCAGTATTGAGGCTGCTAGCTACATAATAGTTTCGCGCGACAAGTTAGCTAGCACTGACGACCGACCGGTCGGTAGGCGCTCAACCCTTGCGAGGAGCAAGTGGCAAGAACACGGCAAAGCCGTCATGCTCAATTGAGCGTGACGCCTATAAACCACAGTCGCTTGCGTTGAAAGCCGCAGCAGGCGATACAAAGCAATGCAACAGTAAAAACGTTAATCACATATTTAATATCTATCGCCACAGCGGCAGCGACGCAACAGATTGCGGCGCTGTTTCGCCAAAATAGCGGTTGGATGTTAGATGCAACTATAGCAAGCGTCCTTCGCACTTGCTGGTCAAAACGAACCCGATACTGACCGCCTTCTCAATGCTTGAATTGGACGACTACATCAATATTCAACGAAATCACACTGTCACTGACCTGTATTTGAACTCCGCTTGCGAGTGTCGCGTTACGTTTCGAATCTTCACCGACACGTGTCCGGACTTGACGGTAGACGCTGGATTAGTAATGCAGACAACCCTGCAAAAAATCATTCCGAGTTGTCGTGGGCAAGTTGCCAAGGAAAGGTGAAGTAAAAGCGCAGCTGACATCAGCACCACTGACCTGACCGAGACAGAATATTCACTTCTCACAATATCACAACGTTCCCCTGCAACAAGTACTTCTTGGATATCTTTTGCCTTTGTTCCCATGTCGGTGCCGCTGATAACCAAAGTGGTACCCCCCTTCAGGGGACCACTGGTCGGTGAGAAAGACTGAAAAAAGATCATTTTTGACATTGTTTTTTCGCAGTAACTGCGGAAAGTGCGAACTCTCACAAGCACCGATTGCAAAAGCGGAATGCATTCTTCCGATATAATGGCCGGCGAGAAAGGATCTCGAACCAAGGTCGTGTCACTGCTTGCAACATACGACGTAAACGCCAAGTTAAAGATCACTCGCTCGTGCGAGTGTCGACATAGCAGGGATGGCAGAGCGTCCGGCAGGCGCTCCGGGCAACAATGCCTTCCGTCGCACAATGGTCCGAGCGCAACAGCTGCTCAGTCTTTCAAAGGCGGTAGGCCGCGCGCGCATAAGCTTCGGTGAAATAACAGGTCGCCAAAAGCGCAGTTGCCAAACCTCGACGCTGTGTTCCGGGCAGGACGTGGCGTTCGTGATCCAGGTGCTCGGGCCGGCGCACGACGAACGAATGGTGCACTGGTCGCCGCACCAGCCGCACTTGTACCGCGGGTCAGAGGTCACGCACAGCGAGCAGTGGTTGTGACTGACCGAGCACTTGTACAACTGCGTGATATAATCGATAATGGTTAACATCGCCCACGCACAAGGTGGGAAGCCGCTGGTGCTGGCTTAATCAAGCTGACTAGCAGTACTACGGTGATTTCCATAGAAACGTGGAACAGCTTAAAGTAAAAAATAAAGCAAACGGTACAGTGCCACAAATGGCAAAAGAGAAGCAGTTATGTGGCAAGATTACTCAATCTCCAAACGTACCCTGATGGAATCCGATTGCACATTGTCAACAACAAAGTTCAACTTCCAGAAAACTGTGATTGTTGCGATTTCCTCGGACACCATCTACAGAAAATGTAATAATTTTTCCAAATGCCATCAAACGATGTAATATAAACACGTAAATCTTGAATAACTTGTTTCAACCAATACTTTAACTTTTTACCTCAGGGTAGTCATATTTGTGCTCTTGGCAAATCACTTGCTCACCCCTCCTGTAAGAAAAAAAACATGTCGTAGCATTGACCCTTTTTCATTTATAAATTACCACTGAATGCCACGCATTGCACCGCGTGAACGTACCGCGTCGCGGGAACCGTGATGACTGGTGCGTTGTCGTAGTTCTCTATGGACACCTTGCAATGGTACGTGCCCTGAGATGGGAGGTTGGAACCATTCAGAGTTATTGTACGTGGATCGCCAACCGATATGAGTCGGTCCGATTCTTTGACGGATGCGATGACAGGACAGAACTTTACAAAAGAAAAGAGTAGTTTCAATGTATTGTTTTGAGCACAGAAGCAAGGCTCGCCAACCACTCAGCGAAAAACAGCAACAAAACCAACCTTTTCGTCCGTTATGCACTGCACCGACTTTTCTTCACGTGCAACGCACTCGTGCGTGTCGATGCACCAACGGCACGGCCACCTGCTCGCCAAGCATCCGGTACATGGACTGTTCTTGCGGAGATTCTTGCCGTAGATGTGACAGTCGTAAAACATGGCCGTCGTTGAGACTATTTCCACTTGGCCGTTGTATGTTAAGCTGAGACTGATGTTGACGTAATCTGTGAGCGGACAATGTGTGCTTCACAAAGCTAATTATCAGCAGCAAGCGGCGCGCGACCACAAACAGGTGGGATGCTCAAGTGCACGTGATAAGGCTAGATTACAATTGACACAACTCATGCTTGGCAAAAAACTGATTCATTCACAAAGAAATTCAGGTTTCAAGCAGCCACTTTCTACTCTTAACATGAATTAGCATACAAAAAAGCAATTTTACACCAGGTTAATACAAAAAATGGCTCGCTGACAACAAAACGACTCAAACTGCTTGACCGAAGGAAGAAAAAAGCTTGGAGCACAGTAAGATGTATACTGCACATAACTTGTGCTTCAGCTGCGTTTGTTTTTTCTGTAGATGTTGTTTAACACAACCACGTGTGGGGTGCCGCACGTTCGCCGAGTTTGAGGAGACCTGACACCACTGTCAGGTCAAAATGTAAGAAAACGTAGAATGGCCAATTTTGTGACAACCAAAGAAAAACTGTGGAAATGTCACAATAGGTCAAAGCCGATAGCTGAGAACCCTATTACTTCAATGACCACTCAGTTGTGAATCACCTGCCGCCAAGAAATTTTCGGAGGTAAAGAATGCTGCGACTATTCAGGGAGAACAAAGCTATGGAAATACGTTGCCCAGCACCGCTGGCGATGAACGTATATGTCAATAACCTGACCCAAATAAGCACCGCATTAGTTGTCAACTATGAATCAATTGCTTTATAAGCCGGCTTATAAACTCGCAACCTCAATGCAGCCGAAGCTTGCTGAACGGATCGCATACCAGATAAGTATGCGTAAGCAAGGAAGTACAAATTATGCCAATACAAGTCGAACGTGGGGCAATGTCTCTTGGAACATGTCTTCACAGACACAACGACGTAAGGAATCTAAGCAAATTAAGAGACTTTCAGCATGTGCTATGCGGAATCGAACAATTTGATATTCCGAATGGAAAGAATCAACTGTTCAGTGAAAGCACCGAACAATGGCGGCCTAAAAATTGCTGTAAAGGTGTTGATTGAACTCATGCCCAAACTAAATGTACGAGAAGCTTTTGCCGCGTAATATTCAAAACCGAGTTAATGGTTGTTCGGGCTTGACGTTCGAGGAGCTATACAAACGCTTTTGCTATACAAAATGTTTAGATTTTCAAAAATCTCACATTACTGTAACCAGAAAATCGGTACAAAGGTAGTCAAAGCCATATCAACACGCAAACCTTGACCAGCAAAGCTGCTAGGGAGCTGCTCTTCCGTTGGTGCCTGGCAAGTAACCGTTGTGTAGGTTCCGTTTCTTTTGGTCTTTGCGTCAACCGGATAGGAACCGTCGAACAAGCATTGGTAATGATCGCTGTCGACCACAACCGGCAACATGTACACCTGTCAATGAAATGCAAGTATCTTTGAAACAACCGGTTGAGATGTTTGCTCTCCGTAATGCGGGTACGCTGGTACACTGCGAGTAGCAACGGTATTTGCTGATCTATCTGAACAATTAGAAGCAAAATCACGGACTGGCCAAATGAGCGACACAACACCTACCCGAAAGAGATGGTGCCTGAAATTGTTTTTAGTTGGAGTGATAAATTTGCTTGAGAGGAAGTTCTACCAGTTCCTCAACTCCATTTCTTTGCTTTCGCAATTTGTGAGTTTTGAAGGAATTGGGAAAAATATAATAAACCAAACTTCCAAAAGTCCATCTGTTATCTACTGAAGAGTACGGTCTTACACCAGTCGCATGGGCCGCCTTAGCAGCTAAGCTTTTTATAAAGAAGTAACAGTGGTCAGAAAAACTTCAAGGTTTGCCTTGCCCAGGTTTCCGTGAGTAACCGGTGTTGTCCAGGTGCACACTAGACAATGTAGCTGACTGCCTATTATGTAATGGGGTTTACAGTCTTTGTGAGTAGTGCAACATGGATGAGAAAGGCAATTCTCGGTGATTCACTGTCACCATAACAGTGTCTCTTTTTTCATTTCGAATATATCGGGTAAGGAGTTCCGATTCGTTGCAATCGCAATACTGCGTTGGAATCATTCACCTATCATTCCTTAGTGTTTTGCGTACGCTGGGACATGATGAATAATATTTTTTAACAAAGAGAGTTGTGTAAATCACCACTACCACGCTGTTGTATGTTAAAAGTGAGAAATCAACTGGCTGCTTTTCATTATAACCATCCCTATACAACCTGCGAGTCGAAGGCCATTACAAAATGGTTCCATTAAAAAAATAAATAAACCATCATACAAAACACCCCACCATCACAGATATGGGCGTTTAAAGCTGGCCTGATTCGTGTTCACTAAAATCGAAAGAAACATTGTTTTTGCAAATAAAATCCCTGCATGCTGAATTTCTTCGAAACACATTCATGCTTTCTATGAGCCTTTTAAATGCAGTCCAGCATGTGCTTCACCCTTTTCCCAGAAAACCAAGGTGCCTGATCACTGCCTTTCACTTTTACATGAAGATAGTTCGATGCATCAAATGTGGTCATACAAGCAAGTATGTTCTCTGCCCGAGTTTTGCTGGTGAATGCAATGAAACTGTTTCCCTTCAGCGAACTCAAAAAGGCGACACAATCATATGAGCGCTGCTGCATTACAAAAACACGAAACACAACGCACAAACTGCCTTTCAAGAAAAGAGTATGCAACTTAATTCAAAGCACGATGAACGCACCCGCGTGGAAATCTCTCCAGGCACAGCACGTTCCCGGGGCAACGGAGGAGATGCGGAAATGCACTGCGTAGCGTTTGGCTCCAGCCACCTGGTTCGATCATAGTCGGCAGTCTTGCACTGCTTCAGTGTTGAACACCTGCCATGTGTACAACGAAGAGTTTCGTGATTCGCAGCGGTAACGATAGCTCGCTTGTTACCACCATCAAATCGTACCTGCTTTCCAAGATGCACCAACCACAGTACGGATCCATTGATTGAGTGCAGCTTTCGCAGGTGGTGTACTTGGAGCAAGCGGCAACTTGCATTCGGAATACCTTTTGAACAATAACATAAGGTGGTCAGGTTGCCTGACCACAACGGACTATCTTCAGTGAAAAAAAAACTCTCGCCACAAGTGTTATAATTTTGAACAACTTATTACCTCATGTTTTGCTGCAACGTACAAATGAGGCACTTCTTGATTGGGGTTTTCCTCCCAAACAAAATCAGGCAAAATAGGCTGACCAACATCAATCATGGAGTATGCCTTGCCGTTATTTAGATCCACCTGCAGTGATAAAACAGACAAATATTTATTTAACTTACCCCCAAGACAACAAATGTCCAATGGCATTGTACCAGACTAATGAAAACCACCGTGAAAAAATCCGCTACTTATCCCTTTGGTATAACAACAATTTGGGCACTGTACATTGACACACCAGCTGAGACACGTGCCACAAACCTGAATTATGTAACCTTCAGTTGTTCCGATAAACGCTACTTTCAGCTTTTTCCCGTCCGTGTTTGTAGTGATACCGGAAAAGGTTACGTTTGGTTGTTCGTAAACCAAGTCGGCGTGAGTGACTTCGACACGAGCTATTTTCGGAGGTAAATAGTGAGCACCGCAAAGCACCTGATGAACAACAGAGTTGCCAAATAAAAGCGCTACATTGCGAACTCTATCTGAACCAGCATGTCATTTGAACCATCACCCTTAAAAATAGAAACCGAACAACAAACTTATCCTCGAACATTGCGACAGGGAAAATGTTTTATTTTGCAGACTCCTAACCAATTCCCAATCAGACAGAAACACAGGTAACCATTTTACTTGAGAGAATTATTTCATCGGAGAAGAGACGTTAACAAACAAATCAAATTTCAAACAGGGTGAACTAAGGGCCACAATATTTACAAGCCAGTTTACAAGAAAGTAAGACACAGCGAATGGATATCCTCTGCACGACCTAACGAAAACTTCTGTGGATCATTACCCAAGCATGTGAGATTACATTCAGTAATCTTTCTTTGGTAAGTTACATTCTAAGAGACGCGACAGTCCTTTGAAAATGTCGAATAATTAATACAAAAACTTTTCCTATGTACTGCGAATCAATCACAACTTAAGTAACAATCTGAAATAAAACGAAAAGCATGTAGAGCCAGAAATACAGTAGTTTCTGATCTCAATAGTTTGCATGGAACAGCTTAGCTCAATGTCAGACAATTAGATACTACGCTGTAGTGTTGATAAATATATTCGCGATATATTTCCTTATTTCCCTTTCATTGGTGTAGTTGTTAATATTTGCATAGTATGGTTCCATGCTTGGCAAATTACTACACCCTAAATAGCTCCAATCTTCACTACGTAGCTGCCTTCGATATGAAAAACAGATACTGACCATTGATCTGAAGGAGAATGAAAAAATACCACAAATCAAGGCTTCATTTCACATAACCAAAAACAATCTGTGTAAAATGATTGCAATATACTGTATTTTCTAAGCAAAATATATATTAAAAGATGCTGTTGTTGATGTTAATTCATGCAATGCAATTTCACCTGTTTTTTGGGAACTTTGTAGCCAGGATAATAATCCAATGCTAACCGTGGTGTTCGTACAACCAAGTCAGTCAGTTCTTTTCCTCCGGGCAGGTATACCTGTAAGAACGAAATTTTATATGTTAGAACAGGTCAAAAAAACATGAATCAACAAAACTGTTGACTAAAAAAAGTCGTTGAAAAAAAATCAACAAAAATGTTGACTAAAGCATGAATCAACAAAAATGTTTGACTTACCTTATTTGCACCTCCTTTTGTATTTGTACATGTTTCCCCATTAACCAAATGAGCAATCTGGCGACTTCCATTGTAACCCAGGTGTTTATAGCAAGAATCCATGGTATCATAAAAAAGATCATCCAGCAGAGATTTGCGCATTGAGCAAAGAGCCGAGCCCGTATCTACATGATAGGAAAATGAGAATAAGACAATATTACCCAAAAAAATCATCAGAAGACAAAGTCTTCCCGTGCAATTTCAACTACACGCAATATTTGGTCCGTTGTGGTTAGCAAGTCAAAGCTCCAATGTTTTGCTACTGCACAATAAAACTGATTCTGTAGTAATGTATTATGAAGACAAATATAAATTTTTGTACATAATGTTACCAATTTTAATAAATATTACTGATTTGTCACCCATTATCCAGATTAGAAAAATTACTTGACATTGGGATGAACAAACAAATTATATACTACAAATCATCGCAACTGAGTTACTTTTGTAATATTTTACAAACCACG
>JGI24159J19872_10000551_pt1 | contig 34402 bp, 21 predicted proteins | sample Ectturendosymbi4_FD_19872 | JGI IMG/M metagenome (IMG submission 19872) | reverse complement strand
CATACCTCAAGCTTGACAAGCATCGAACCCATGCAGGCATCCACATTGACGAACACGATTCTAGTGCTGCCTTGCTGAACAATATATGACCTTGCGTACTGTCGAAAGTGGATTCCGCCAGCAACCTGATTCGGGTTTGCGTAGCCCATCTGCAAAAGGCGGGAGTTTGAATGTCACCGCAAGCCGAGAAACGCAAAATAATCCATTTACACGAGCACAAAACTCAATGCGAATCTGTGCTTTCTTCTCTAGAGAGGTAACGAACGATGCAGAGTTCGACTGACACATCACCATGCCAATATAACGACGTTGCCGATGCGAAAATTCTGCCGATGTGTATCGACAATATTTCCTCATTAACGCCACTACGCTGTTGTTTTGCACGGAGTGTTCGAAAGCCCAAGTTGTTGCTCCACCTATGATTTATCAAGTCCAACTTCATGAATTTTATCGGTATTAGTCCTAAAAATCCTTTCGGCCGATCTCTACTTTCTTTCGGAAGATTTAAGAAGTTCGCCTCCAAAGTGGTCAGGATGTATGATAAGGAGCAAGCTAGAAAGCGCAGCAAGGTTGTCGGCAACTTCATCCAATCGAACGGAGATTGACGGTGACTTACCATATTCGCATCTGCTGCAGGACCGGTAATATCTCCTCGACCAACACCAATCCAGTAGTCGTGCGATTTCTCTGCCGAAAACATTATACAACAAGCTAAGCATTGGCTGCACGTCATAAACACGCGAGGATGGAAGTGAGCAACGCCTAGCCCTAAGGTTACTATGAAACAAAAACAATCGAGGTAACGAGCAGCTGAAGCGCACATTTCTTTTCGCGACTGTTAGGTATGAGCTCAAAATTCAATCAGAAATTTTTAAGATCATTTCGCCCTTTGAGGTTCAAAACATACAATAAGAATATTTGCTTTGAAGCCTCCTTGACATAACATGCTGGAGCTATTTTGAGTGGCTACGTATACATGTATATAATCGTTGGTGAAATAGTGGGGGTATTTTACACTCTGTATGTGCTTGTCAAACACCCAACTTTATTGCCTGAAACCAATAGCGACATTCATTGAATCCTGTCTTCAGGGTCAGTGACCAAAGTGGTTACACGACATACCAACTTGGTCGTAAATTTACCTTTCCTTCGACCTGATTGACGTAACTTTCAAGCTGAGGTGGAAAAGCACCCACGTTCCGTTTGAAATGAACGATGCAAAAACTGACAAAAGTTAAACTTGATTTTGAACCGAAAGCATGAAATAAGGATTTTATCCAACTTTCGCCGTTCACGAAGGTGCGAAATATGTCTAGTCACAAAAATGGACTTCAATCCAATTACGCCAACAGCATGTCGACACCAAGTTTAATACACTTCGGGTAATACTGATATTTAAAAAAGTTCTACAGCAGCAAATCAAACGTTTCACCCCAAATCACTGTAGTTGGTTGAAATTAGACCGTCACAAGCCGCTTAAGATGAAGCGTGTTCATTCGTTTAATTTTAAGCACCGCGGACCAAGGGGTTTTATTCCAAGTTCAGGCAAAAGTCCGGTCACATGGGACTTCTCTCTGGTTGGTGACTAGGTGCAGAAGATTGACATTGATGCCATCATATCAGCACGACAAAGCTTGCATGACAGTTCTTCCTGGTGGGCATAATACGAACTATACAAAATCCTACTAGAATGCAGTCATATTTTTAATGAAAAAATTAGACACACGTTACTAAAAACGTGAAAAAAACGGACACCCTTAATTAGAACACAAGATATGCATTGTAAGTGGGGCAGCACAAGTTTTAAGACTTAAAACACTCACGCTGCCTGGATCCACCACAAGCTAATACCATTCCAGAATAACACTTAGATTTTGCAGTGGGAAAAATTGTTTCTTACTGAAAACACAAGCAAGCAATGCAACAGTTCTTCAGGTTAAAAATTCAATATATCACCAATCACCAATGTTTCGAAATGTAACTGCAGCGTTTCTTTCGTAAGGTGTCATCTTATTAAAACAAAATGATCTCGTATACATGATTTCGAAAGGCATATAATGACCCAGATGAAAACGAAAGTAAAAGTTATAAAGGAATTGAAAATGAAAATACAAGTAGTAGTGTGAAGGAAATTTTATTAATGCGTGGTGAACTACTTTTATCGTTGAAGCTGCTTTTATCTTTGATAATTAAAAATAATAAGATTAGATTCTATATACGAGTATTTGATAAAATTGGTTGGTTTCTAAACACACGTTTTTGTATTGTCCAGGATGTTATTGTGATTAAGCAATGGCGTATCTTAGGGAAGAGTCGCCATCTGGTTACTGGTTTGTTTCAACTTGGTAATTGTATTTAACCTAGTGTAGTTCACATTTTTAACCAAAAGAGCTGTTTCATTGCTTGACTTTTAATCTGGTTGCAAATGTGTATAAAAAGTAAAAGCACAACCCTTGCACAAAATTTTCGATTGCAAATGCTTGTGCTTTCTGAATAAAAGAGGAATGGAAGAACAAGATATATCAAAGAAGCAGTTTTCAAATATCTTGTATCCAAGCTACCACCCTCTTCTTCTGCATTGTTACAATCTACCACAGACACCTTATTCATGTAAGTTTTTCTAGCTTTCACATAGGTGGGTCCATGTGGGGGTGACGATGGAGTCGACTGGAAACTTAACAAAACGTTTTAACTGTCTAAAGGGTAATTATCTGAAGACGATTCCTAAGTTTGCTTTTGATCACATTTATATTTGAAAAGATTCTTTCCTATACTTCTAACAAATTACCAGCCTCTACCAAAATAAGATTAAAACGTGCCTAGTGTCCATACTGTCCTGCGCAGCAATGCTCGTCGTCGTCGTGTTCTATTGGTTGCTAATTATTCTCATACCACTCAGCCAAGCGAGATTGGGGCGTGCACTGAAACACCAGTTTATGCACTGAGTTTATGATTTCATCATCTAAAGCCGCCAGAACACATGACAAATTAGGAGGTCAGTGTTTCGGACAGTCCAGGGCAATATAATCTGCGGTATGTTTCTCGGTGCCACTTTCGTAAGGTGCTGATGGAGCCAGGCCCCATGTACAAATGTTAAAGTGAGTGAAACCGTCCGGCCACAGTACTAGGGCGGTTAAGCCTGACCCGTGCTGGTCTTGGAAGGGATATTCCCGCGGCATTGCTGGATTAGATCAACAACCAAAGTGTGCGCCGTTCAAGCAGCACGTAAGTCACATACTGTGAAGGTTTTCTGAAATGAAACCCGTTGTTTCCTTTAACCCAGGGGTGTCCAAACTTTTTTGCCCGAGGGCCACATTAGCTATCACACAACAGTTCAAGGACCGAACATCTAACGTAATGTAATGTTTTAGGATAGGTGTCATTCTACCAAATCAACAAATGTTATCGCAAAAATATTATTCTTCCATTATTGATAAAGATTTGATCCGCGGGCCGTAGTTTGGAGACTCCTACTTCAACCGCAACCATTAACTACCAACTGCGGCCATGCAAACCCACTCACTCATCGGGTAAGCAATGCAGGTGTAGGCTTAACTGGTAAGTTGTGACAAACGTTGAAGTTGGGGTTACCCACACCCATCATTAGGTACATAATGAGTGAACATATGTCAGTTTTTATTGTAATGATCAAATTCATGACTATTCTTAACTTTTCCCTCCTAGCTACAGTGCCTTATGCCTGAAAACATCCCCTACAAATTATGAATGAATCTCTCTTAAGGATTCCCTACACACTACAAAAGTCCAAAAATCCCTACCGTAGGGAGAAATACCTACAAAGTGGCAACATTGAAATGTACCTACANCCACGAGTTAACAGATGCTCGTCTGCTCGAAGNAAGGCAGAGCTGTACCGCAGTCGCAGTGTAGGGTGTCGTGGTACAGTTGGCGATCTATTTTGCTCAGCGACAGCCTTTACATTTTTTTGCATTCGCATGTTTACATGCTCGCACATGAGTTCACCCGTTTGCCATTATCTCCCTCAACGCTGTTGGTTGTTCAGATCACTGCGACGAATTAAGGTACAGTTTAACTTTCTCATAATTTGTATCTGTTACATCTAATCCATTGCCGTTTTCTCATAATTTGTATTTGTTATACCTATTCCATTGCCGTAAGTTTACGCCTCCGTACTGACCTGGCATCAACGAGGGAGTTAACGCGCTACTCTAGAAAAGGGAAACGTGACCGGGTCCTTGTCAGCTCGAAGCCAATTCATAATTTAGTGGAAAGCAAGCACTTTGGTCGCGGCGACGCCGCAAGAGCACGCTGCTTGAAATCGAGACGGCACTGCGTCGATGACGTAATGCCGATTGCTCATGCCGGCTCATTCACTTCATTGGTCAGCCACGCCAGTGCAAACAAGATTGGTAGGATCGGTTTCAAGATGCGCTACACAGGCCAGCTGTTGTTCAGTCTGAATGCACGACGGAACTCATTCATAAAGCGGACTGGTGAATTCCACGAGAGTTAAGAAAAAACGACAAATGAAGTGCATTTGAGCGAAGAATTCAACTTTATTTATCACCATCTAGTCTAATCGGTGACCGCACGACGGAAACGGCATAGTACAGCAGGGGAACAACCCTCTGCGTCAAGTCCTGCTTGGCTGTTCGTGTGGGAACAGATGCTAGCGGGCTGAATATATCCAATAGATCACTTTCAAGAGCCGTGTGTGACAAACTTGCCGAGTCGCAAAAAATCAATTAAATATACCACAGAAGCAGCAAAGAGAAAATCTTGCATTTTCAAAAACAAAATGCCAGCTTATGCCGTGTATAAGAACAACGCGTAGAATCCAGAACTTGTAACAAGCAGTGACCTACTCAACGCGAAAAAAAACGGGGTTGAGTGTCGAAGGTGGATGTTTTGAGAAAAGCAATGTCTATCTGCGAAAAAGGTAATAAACTCTCCAGAGCTGCGCGAACATCGTACGATGACTTTCAACCAATGGGGACAAAGAAAAGATTCCAGAGAAGCGTGACCGTTGCGATCGATTGATGAACGGCAACCAGGAAGGCTTGGGTGCTAAGGGAGTGGTCTGTAGGCACAGTCAACGTATGCGCAGTTTATAGCCACCTAACGTCACAACTCACAAGCTTCCGCAACGCGTTTCATCCAAATGAAATATGTAGCCTTGAAAAACCGCTGATAAATCTAATCGGGAAATTAGTCAGTTTACATCGTCGCTGAGAACGATGGGAGTTTTACACACAAAAAACGATAAATCCAGCTGATTTTTTCAGGTCTACAGCAACTGATTCGTTGTCAGTTGAAAACTTAATGTTGCTAACTTCAAAACAATTGGCTCAATCACTGCGTGAAGAACAGTACAAAACGTGCAGACATTAGTATTCTTGCTACATGTAGAACACTTCGCACAACTTGTAAAACATCCACTTCCCAAAGCGATTAGCATACCGGGTTCGACGGAAACAGCACCAAAAATGTAACTCATATATACTTTTCAGTATCTTGCAAAGGTATCGGCAATTTGACTCCACTGTACGCATTTCTCACGAAATGTACATCCACCACGTGGAGTAACGTTCCATGCGTTTTATCGTCGAAACGAGTTCGCTGATCTTGTTCAAATAATAATGACGTTATGGTAGTGCACTATAAACCTGTTGCAAATTTTCATAGAAAAAAAACATCAGGAACAAATCATAAGGGTTAAAGGTTTCGGAATTTATTCGCAATGACGGCAATTGGCATAGACAAAAACCCACAGCAAAGACAGTGTCTCCCTTGTCTAATTAAGCTTCTAGAATCTACAAGTACAAGAAATGCCCACAGATGGCACTTGGCCTTCTTTTACTTTGACGAGCATAAAGAATGTGGCAGTGATGGATAACTTATGCGCACCATAGCTTGACGTGAAATCAGCTTTGAAAAGTTAAAAACCACAAGAGAACCGCAGCAGTTATGCCGGCGTCCGACGAGTGTGCGATTACCGCATTCCACCTTGAACAAGCACCACCACGAAATGAATGACGTACAACACGTTTATTGCGCGGCTGAAACTCAGACTATGCGCAAAGTTCAACAAGATCAGATGGCTCGTCGACTTTCTCAAGATCTACTACGCACCGTTCTGCCAAGGTATGTAATGCTATCTTGTAAAGTCAAACTGGCAGAGCGGGTGAAATGAGAGTGGGGGCTTAAGCACACAGGATGCAGTATTGCACCCGCACGTAACGGTCTGTCTTTCTTTTCACCAAAAATATGCAGCGTTCCATGGCGACCACGTCTGCAGGTAACAACAAATTGTTTCTATAAAGCGCACCACGCAAGGCTTTCAAAATCAGGAAATGGCTCGTGTTTCGACTACACACATTCCCACTGACAGTGCACGAATGAGATAATGGCTAGCAGTTGTCCACGACGATTGAAGTTCTAGGTTTGCTATAAGCTTACGAGAAATCAGTGGACAGGGCTCTATTCTCTTCTTTTTGCGATGATTCAAACTTGCGCATATGGGTACTCAAGTAACTAGTCTCCACAAGGATGACAAACGAGTGAATCAATCGGCAATTTTTCATATAAAATCGATTTCACGTAACACTACGCATCCTCCGTCCCAAAATATATTATGTTTCAATGAGATTTTAGGACTGAGGATATGTAACGTTACGTTAAATCGATCTACTATAAAAATTCTGCCGATTGATTTACTCAATTTTCACCTGTGTGGAGTACTTGAATAGCAGTTGTCTAAGGACAGCATACAGCCGATTTGCGCTCAGGTTCTTTTCGCGTTCGTAATGGCGAGGATGACTGGCTCTTGCCCATAATTGTACGTCACGCGAAGGAGCACAACTCACAGCAGACATATCAATCTTTGTGAAGGTGTACTTGAGCTGGTTCGCTGAACCGTATCGGCAGGGCTTGACACGTGCTACCCGACATCACTCAAGCTCTGTAATCACTGATCGTTTCGTACAAGGGCTGAAACCAGTTTTTTTAAAGTTTTTTTCTGACAAAAAATGATATCGCTTGCAAACTTTTCTACAAACTTTCTTAGGTTATAACCACAATCTATTTCGGGAATCTTCCAAGTCTTAAAACGTCTAGCCAAGTCTTGAAATGTCTAGCGGAAGAGTCGAGGCCAATATACACTGAGGAGTTGCCAGGAGTAGCCGCGCACGATTCTTTGTTTATTTTATTGCGCCCAGGAGTTGCCGTGCGGAGCCGTGCACGAGCGCAGAATTACCCGACCCAACAAAAAAAAANAAACAAAGAATCGTGCACGGCTACTTCTGGCATCTCCTCAGTGTAGATTGGCCTTTAGACAAGTTCTAATTGCACGCCTCTAAAGAACTTTTTTCTTCGTAAAATCCTAACGAGCACACACCGGTGCTTGGTCTACACATAAGTCACGCTAATTTTGAATCATCAAATTGGATGGTTGGTAATATAATAATGCAGAAAACGATACATGTGGTGGAAGAGGCTGTAAAAACAAAGCACTACTTCATTGTGGAAGCTACAATAGCATCAACAGAAGGGCAACCCACTACTGCAAAGTGACTTGCGGACCTTATTGACACGATGTGATCACGACACTCAGTGTGAATCTTGCGCAGGGAATTAAACTCTTAAATTCACCATGAGAGGCAGTAAATGCTGAAAAAAGTAAGGGCAAAACTTAAGAAAAACAACTATTTATGTAAAATCCCTCAACAATGAAAGCTAAAAATTATCTAGATTTACAGTCACAAATACGGCATATAGAATTTAAGAAACGAAAACAGACGTATTTTTCTCGGAAAAAAAGCCTGTTGACGTTGCAGTAAGTTGAGGAAAAGAAGTTTTTTTTGTGTTGGCAGCAAGTGTAGGGAAAATAATCTCAAGCCATTGCGAGTACCTAAGTAATCTATGCATTTAAATTACCGTTTCAAGAAGCACATTTGGCTGAAGGTTAAAACGTCCTTCATGTCAAAGGTCACTGAAGATGCAGACAGATAGTGTATGCAAGTGGCAAAAATTGCTCTACGAAGATAATGTGCTAGTTGAATTAGTGCCGCAGAGAAAATCTTCAAGCTTAACAAAAGTAAGATATGACGAAAACCACGCCGCGGCTTTCGTCAACAGTTTATATTCACTTCCACAGAGAAACTTACTGCAAGCTTCCCTTCGCATAAATTGACTCAAAAAGTATGCTGGGCCAAATTACAAAGCACCTACAGGAAAAATGCATCGCGCAACGACAAAGCGAACTGCCGGCAACAACGCTTAAGTCGAAACTCTTGTTTAAAAACTGGCTTGGTGTTCCAACACACTCAAAGACGCTTCTTTCACCGTCGGTATTTTCTGTTCTAATTACCATTTTAAGCGTATCACGCGGAAGCATATCTAAAAATGTTGCAACAACTGTTTCTTTAAATAATAAAATCAATGAGTAATTGTTAATACTGTATTCTGTTTAATGAAACACTTCACCTGACAGCAAAAAGTCTAATATGTAATAAAATATTCAACAATTCGCTTTGACCATTCATGTGTCAAGTTTTCATCGACACAACGAGATGCTCTCTTAAATGGGTTCGTCTTTGTTTGGAACAGGATCTATAGAGGCAGTACAAAAACCAGCGTGAGGTGAACGCGAAGATGCCCAGTAGAAAACGTTGAAGCTTCCAGATTAATCGCAAAACATAAGGCCATGCGAAAAATTATGCATTGCTTCGCTAAAATCTTCTTACTGCGACCGATTTTTGACTCGATAACCGCCGCATATTTCCGGGTAGTCCGCCTCAACCCTTTGCAGGACTGCACATCGTTATCAAGCTGAGTTGACAAGGGAATTTCATCGCGCTCCCGACATTTCCAGTTACCGAATTAAATCACACAAACGATAGACGCAACCCGTCGGCTTCAGAATAAACCGTTTCGCGCGACCTAGTTAATCTCCTGAGCAAGATCAGCATTCANTATTTCTTTGTAGGTTGCTCTGCACGACACATTCAACGTGCGACTTTGGACAAAGNGGATTTGACTCAGAAAAACGGGATTCAAGTAAAGAGCTTGGTGTTCACTGCCTAGTCACTCTGGTGTTTACTTTTCACTCCGCCACACACGGGATAAGTCAAGCATCATGCATTTTCAGTTTTTCACCATCTCACACTACAGTGTTTCTTAACTCAAAAGCATGTAGTTTATAAACCTCACACTTACTAAGACTGAACTCTTTTCACGACAATGCCCGAACAAAAAACCTGATAGAAAAATCTATGGAGTCACTAGGAAGGTTTTTGTAAGTAACGTCTGCCAGCAGAGTATTGCGCCTTGGCTTCAAACTTGAATACCCTGTGTCGAGGTGTTTGGTGTACGTGAGCGAAAAGCGCTCTCGTCGTCATTCCAAACTTTTTCAGCTTACAGCCACTTTCAGTGACAATTTTTGTGGGGCCCACTAGCAACGAAAACAATACATGATAAACCAAATAATAACAACACATCCAATTTACTGTTAATGAGAAACTTGAGCTTGCTTATTAGACGTGATAAGATCAAGTTGAGGATTGATGGGAGACAGGTTCATGCGCAACGTTGCATTCAAGAAACGCTTTTGTTAAATACCGGAAAATTATAACATTTTGAAATACTTCGCAGGCCTCCTGAAAGTTTCACGGCCCACTGGTTGGGAAACGCTATGCTGTGATAGTACCGAGAAATCAAAAGAGTGGTACCTACAAATACAGCTCAGCACGATGCAAAACGACCATGAACCATTTTTCATTCACAACCATGACTTCACCAATTAAGAAGTTCATGACAGGAACGCTACTTACTGTCACAGATTGGCCTTAGTTCAAAATTTACAAAATGTTCTTGAAACCCCTTACCATTTTCAAGAAGCGACAAAAAATCCAAAGGCCTCGTGTCAGAATACGAAACACGGTTGGCCAAAAACTTGTCAAGTCCGATTTCAACATCTTTCGCAGTTGAGCTGGAAAAAGTTGCAGCAGTCGTGGAAGCTGCGTGCGACTGTTTGCTGGATGTTTGCACGAGGTTCNGTTCAGCAGTCGGGGTTTCAGCAGGAATTGTCTTCTGTGGGTCTGGCGGCCTTGTCGTTTCTTCCTGCAGTGAAGGTCTCGTGGATGTTGACCGGGTTTCGAGCAACGACGGGTCGTAAGTAGTTGCGCCAACATCTGTGCTTCGACTCGAGTTGCTTTGCGCGGAAACTGAAATAACAAATGCACCAACGAAACCTGAAAAGTAGCTCAACATTAAACCCAGGAAATTTCTGGTTACTCCAGCCCGCATATCGGTGCATACATGAAGTAAACTGTGGTCAAACAATGCAGTGAGTCAGAGTGAACACTGAAAAACTATTGTGCTAATTGATCGTGCGCAAATTATACAGTGACTCAGAATGTGTGACACTTAGCAAAAAACAAGCCGACAGTCGAAAAATCAAAACTGTGAAAAGTCAAAAATTATAAGGTGATAAAACATTGGAAAACTGGGCGGATAGCGTAGAGACAACGTTACAGCGCTTTCACATATGGCGAACAAGGTGAGACAAAATTTATTTAGTTGTCGTCGTAAGCCCGGCGTGCGCTTCCTCTTGACAATTCAATCCACCTAAGCGGCCGACACTGCGCAACTCCTCAAGTACGAAGTGAAAGCCTAAGGTGGCAATCTAACTCACGCTCGACTGAATAGAAAACGAAATGGCGCCAAGAATTACATCACTTGAAATTGGGCGAATGCCCAAGGTATTACGCGGCAAGAACCGACACGCCGAACTGATTGCGCTATGCTGAAATGTGGTTGAAAATGAGTCTTGAAAGGTGAACGTAAAAGAAACGCGACAGCCGATAACCCATATGGTTTAATCCAGTGAGTCATTCGTTGTTATTGCTCCAATATCAGAGCTATATGTGGGTGCTTATGAAAAAACAGCAAAGTAGTTGAAGACTTGGACAGAACGCTTTTGACAAATTTTATTAAACGGTCGCAGTATTTCCGTTGTGCGTACGCTTTCAAAAAATGCTATTCGTGAATTTTCAGGAATGAATAAAATTTTCATTTATCGTTGCTCATGAAAATTTGCTTTCAGAAAACCGAGGCTCGTTCGCTTACCTGCTGAACTGGCAGTTGGCGAAATTTTGGTTGAAGTGTGGTAGATGGAAGATAGGCTGCCATTCACTTGAACGTGACTGCTGGTTATCATCGTTTTGCCTTCCGTCTTTGCGGTCTTCTCTGATGTTATCGGCTCAGTAGTAACGTTCGGAATATGAACTTGGACTGCGTAAAGTGTTAATAATTTGGAAACTGATTACGGAACATGAGCCTGCCATTATGGTTGGGACTAAAGTAAAGTGAAATAAACGTCCTGCTAGGAAGTTGCAAAGTGTACCTTGCTATCTACCATACGTCCTTCAAAGCAACTTCGTCGCGACTACCCTTTATCTAATTGCTAAGTGGAGTGTTAAGAATAGTGCTGCAGTGATTTAGAACGCATGTTTTGCTCGCCCCGAGCAGTAAACCTGGGAATTTTCGACATGGCCAATGGCGGGAAGATACGCGCTTCGGCCTTGCATGGGAAAAGTACGAAGTATCTTCACGAGATGCAGTCACAACATGGTTGAAAAACGCTCGAATTAAGCCATAATGGTGCATATCAGGACCACTGACGAAAATGGAGTTGATGCAACGTACTTGGCAACTGGCAGAGTTGTGTCAAAACGAAAATACCGACTATAAACACTGGTAAGTAGTTCCAAAATATCAATATGGTACTGTTACGTAACAAATTGCCAGTACGCAATAGAGTACACCAACTTTATACAAACGCCCAGGTACAAAATCGTGGGTTTTTCTTGCGGTATTCTGAGTATCAACCACAGTCTCTTTCCTCTTAGCCACGAAGGTAGCAACCACGTGGTGTATAAAACATTACGCATTGGAAAAGCCGTCAAGCGTTGCGAGACAGCGGGCTCTCAGCTAAAAGTCACCGCCGGCAACGGCGAAGTAACAGCAAATCGCTCTGACCTAGTTACTGAACACCGAACCTCCACACGCGTCTTGCTTGTGCACACAGTCGTTCCCCAAAGCAAACTTAGATAATTTCCGGGATTTGGCAAAATCGCATTTGTCATTTAAAATGCGTACCTCCNTCGTNGCGATTATTTCAGTGTACACGTCTAATGCCTGCGAAAGGGCAACGAAACTGCAGGNNGACCATTCTGCGAGCGTACGTTTTGGCAGTTGACCAGGTCTTTGTAAATACACCACGATAGTTAAAAAAAGAGCAACTCATTTTGTCACAGGTATACCTGTCAACGTTGTTGGCGGACTTTCGACATGAACATTACCCATGTCAAGCCCTGGGCCAGGAGTTGTGTCACCGTGTTTGTGAGCTTTTCCTACAATACAAAAAAACATTAATAGCAACTCACGTCGGCGTTACTAATTATCTACGAAATCGTTCTGAAACGGCGAAAGAAACAAGTGCGAAGTAGAACAATAACTGGCACAATCAGTTTAAGCTCATGCTCCTCCAAAACCAGATGGTCCTTAAAAACATTGATAATTTTAACGAAATCGTGCGACTTCACAAGGCTCCCAAGTTTCCCTCGGTTTCAAATGGTCGCTCGAGTCCTTGCATGCATAAGTTGCGAAATCTCAACGACAGTAAAGTAACAAACGCGCCAAGCAACAGCCACTAAGCTTGAAGTGGGAATATTCGCTCTTAATGTTGCGTTTGACGACCTCACATTATAATTTTTTAGCACAATACTCCGTAAGCACTAACTGTTTGAACCAACTATTCATTCTATCGCAGATGTGTGAGTACGCATAGTACATATCGTAATAATTCATGTGAGCTCGTTTAAACCAGGAAGGAAAGTTTTGGGAAGGCCGGTGAGAACAAAAAAACACAACACCTGCCTATTCAAGTATTTTAAATGCACACAAAATATTTTGAAATAAGTTGACCATATGATTTTTTTATTTTTAACCAAAACCCAAAATCATTTGCCAAGTTCTCTCTCTACGTCAGAAATCATTACCACGATTATGGTACGGCTATGGATCATAAGCGCATTAACCTACTCACCAGAAACAAGACTGGAGCTTCTCTTACTAATATTCTACAGCGTTAACTGTCAGTAACTGAGCTATGCGCGGCTGCATATAAAAATTAGGCTAAAAAACTAAACGTTCCGTATCCACCACAGTTAGATTCATTCGTCTTGAGCAACTGGGGAGGACACCCATCAAAGTAAGCAGTAATGGAAATATGTCGCAATCCCCATCACCTGAAAGAGCAGGCTCAAGATCTGCTGTTACTGCGGGGATATCTATTTGATGAATATTCTACTTTCCGCTTATTGTCTGCGCATACGAAACGGGAAAAATGTGGAAGCGCGCAATAGAGTAGGGACTGGCAGCAAGCTCTTCTAACTTGCGCAGGCCTGATGGCATTGAGCAGAAAGACTTTCTACTGGTTACAAAACTGATTCGTCGGAAAAGCTAAAAACAAGTTTTGATATTTAACAACAAGTTTCGGGAACGTTGTGCCAGAAGAGGGACCACAAGCATTGTTCACCCTGTCCGTCCCTTGACGAAAAGTGATAGCACAATTTCAAGTGTAGAGATTGCCGCGTGACTGCGCTTGCAGTAGACTCCAGTGCAAGGCCTCACCCACATAAATGTGCCCACAGCAACGCCTTCCTGCGGTACGCCCTGGTTTCGAAAAAGTTGCTGAATAAATGGCGCGATCGGTTTATCCGATGGTATAATTTGGTCAGCTATTACCATGATATGCGCAAAATAAAGCAAAACCCATTGCGCATTGGTCGTCGCGCGCGTGAGGAAGGACAGCCCTCGGGCTTTAGGCAGAAGAGCTCGTTCGAAAAATTCGCGGGTTGGACTCCGACAAGGGTGAGTCACACAAATATTGTGAGCTGCGGCGTTGACCGTTTGCTTTTCGCGGACGATTTAGTGCTGCCTGCTTCTTCCGAACAGAGTCTTTACCTGGCACTTGATCGATTTTCAGCTGCGTGCAACCGACCCGAATGAAAATCAGCACTAGAAGATCAAGGCATGTTTCTCCAGAAAACAAGGCATTGTAGGCTGCAAGTTAAGCGGCAATACACTGCAGCAGGTAGGAAGCTCAAGTTCTTTGGGCTGGTGTTTACGAGTGACGGAAGGCGGAACAGGAAGATTGATATATCGATTGGCAAAACAAATGCAGTTCTGCGTGAGCTTTATCCCTCTGTATTCACTAAACGGGAGGCTTCAAACATCGAAAAGCTGTCACTTTTTATATCGGTCTTTGTTCCGATCTTCACCTAAGGTCATAATCTTGAGTAATAACTGAAAGAGTGCTTTCTCAAGTGCCAGCGGAATAGATGGGATTTTTGCGAAGAGTTTACACTTCGCGACAAAGTGCGCAACTGTGAAATTTGCAAAGCCCCGTATGTCAAGCTACTTTTCCGAATATAGTGATGCCAGGTACGTTGGTCATGTGTCCAGAATGTCCCAGGAAGGATTGGCGAGGCAAGTCCTGCTGGTTATACTCACGGGAAAGCACCCCCACAGATAGTCCAAGGATTAGTTGGAGTGACTACATCTCCGACCTGGCTTGGTCCCATCTTAATGTGGAGCCAGCAGAATTCAGAGATTGCTGAAAATCATGAGTTATTTCGAGTCCTCCTTGGGCTGCTGCGCCGCGATCCTCAGAGAAAAAGTGGTAATGAAAATGAATGAACAATGGGTTATAACTTCGAACTTTTATGCATCCATGAGCTTCATGCACTTTATATGGTCGTACTTCAAAAAAGTGAATTGCGTTTTGGAATATTTGTCAATCAACATTTACGGCAAGGAGCTCAAAAGTCATGCACGCCATCTGACTTCGAAATCTGCATGCATTTGCTTGTTTCCAAGCACACGAGCCTTTGTTATTTAATACCGAGCAACAATCTGCATTGTTCTTAAAAATCAACACGGACGTAGGATGTAAAATAACAGACTGCAAAGACATGCAGGCGAAGTTTGGTTAGGGCCGCTCATCGATTGTAGAGACAGCAGAAAAACTTGGACACGAGGACACGCTAAGCTTGCCGCGTTAAGTAAAAAAGTTTAAGCTTTAGGTTGATTTGAACTGAGTGAATAAACTTGGTCGGATCTACAAAGGATAGGAAAAGCTGTGCAACCGCAAAGTGCGCACAAATTCTATTGTCAATAGACTACGCACTGCGTAGTCCTACATTAATACTGAACTTTTTAAATGCTTTGAATGGCTTTTACGGAAAACGACTGTTTTCGGTGGACACTATAACTCGTACCTGGTGGGCTTTAGCTCCAATCATAAAGCTTAGATAAGATTTTTTCGGCAAATTTGGTTCTCGTTTTGACGAAACATTACGCATGTGGAAGTTGCCCCCAGAGATTCATAGAAAATTTCAAGACATTTTTGTAATACGAACATGTTCTTTGACCAGTCTTAGGGTCTTCAACACAAATCGAGCCTTGCTTGTTTAAAGTTAAAAACTTTTTAAGCACCCGAAGGCTGACTTGCTGTAAAGTACAAGCATTCCGATTCTCTCCACAATTCTTTTACATAACACTGCACATACGTTAACGCGCAAGGCACGGTCTTACCATTCATGAAAATAGCGAGCACGAAGAAGAATGCCAGCCACATGAACAGGCCAACTGCGATGAAGATCTCCAATCTCCTTCGCTGGCTCAAACGCAGAATCCAACTTTTGTAACTGAAGGGGGAATTCTCATGGTTGTGATTAGCTTCAGGAAAACCTATTAAAAGAATTCGGGACGACATTCACCAAAATTGATTTATACGAAAAATACGTGTTTGTGCTACTACACATGTTATTATGGGCAAGGAGCTAAGGAACACGGATGCACCGCATAGTCACTCACGGTTCACTCTTCCTAGCGCCGGATCTGCTTCCCTTGGACCAAAAAGTTTTGTCGGATTTCTCAAAAAGCGGATCCAGGGTCGTTCCGAGGGCGGCACATTAACGCTAAAAACAACAATTTCATGACTCCCCACTCGTTCATTATCTGCCATCAGCGAGCCAGCTGCTTCGCGTTCTTCATCTGAATCATCAAGTGCTGCCTCATCACAACTAGTATCATTACCAATACCAACATCGGCAACAGTTTCAGGTTGAACAGCACAATCAACATTAGAAGCACTTTCGATGCAAAAGCTTGTTTCAGCCACAGTTATTCCAGAAGAGCCTTGATACGAGTGTGTACCTCGTTGGTCAGGGGGCGTTGCAGATGTGTAGCCAATCCCGTCGTTACTTGCTTCTTCTAGTAAAGCGTTACTTTCATGGGAAATTTCTAACCGCTGATTGCACCTCTCATGTTCCTGATCTGATGCACTCGCTTGCACTTCTTGCTTGTTGTCATCCTCAGCCATCATAAGCGCTCGACCTGAATCGCCCAACCACTGCACACCAGCCTGTTCGTCGCACCACGCCCTGATCGCTGCTTGAATTGCGACGGCACCACGTGTTCCAAGAAGAAGGTTGTTTCTTTTTCAGTGCAACATATTTCAAAAGTGAAGTCTAACTTATGCAATAAATATGTGGTTAAGAAATTAGAAATATGCTGCGTATAAAGCATGTTTTTTCAACAAAACTTGCTGAAAACGTTTCTTTATAACTACTAAGTAAAGCGGACCTTGTTATTGTCGGTAGTTTGTTCACTAACATAACTCGCTAGCGAAAAATCGTGATGTTGCAGCCAATGTAAATTGAATCAAACGAAAGAACTCTGTAAATATTCGCAATTCACAATGGCAATGTACCAGCAACAAACAAGTTTACGATTATGGGGCGCACATAGCAAAGAATGGACTGAAAAAAATTGTGCAATGTGAAGTAAGGCGCAATGATCTTTGCAAGTGATCAGCTTTCAAATTTTACATGTGATAAACGCTGCACAAACGAAACTGTTGCGACCTCTTTGACAGCCGGTGCGATGTTTCTGGGTCGAGGCACAGCAGTAAATTAATTACTTCGACCAGAGACCCCGCCTCCTCTGACAAAATTCAAGTAGCGTTGGGCGCGCGTTAATTGCCGAAGTGTTTTTGATTTATTGCTGCACAAATGGCCATTCGTCGCAGATACGTAAAAGTGGCAGCCACACACGAGCAGAAAATGGAAGGCATAAGAAGCCGCCGTCACATGCATGAATATCTTGGATGCTATTGAATTGTTTGATCATTGAAAACCAACAAGTAAAGCATGGATGAAGAACTCCATAAATAAAAGCCTTGTATACTGTTTAAGTCTGACGCAGCATATGTTACCTCAGTGTGGTTTGCCAAAGTTTTTTTGAAGTCTTTAAAATTTGGATTGAAAGTTCCCGTCGTAATCGATTGGCTACGAGTAAAAATCATCGAAAACGTTCTATTTGGAAAACGAAGGGTAAAGCAGTGAAATCGGCATCCAACGACAAGCATATGCAATCGCAAGGTTATCACACAGCGAAAGAAGTTTTCCGGCGTATCCAAGACCTTAGTCGCAACGAATGTTTAAAAATTTGCAGTAATAACCAACTTGACAATAACATCTTGTAAAATGTTATGTGATCATGTTAAGGGAGTTCGGTGCAAGTATACTGTTGCAAAACGCGCTCTTACCTGGTCTTGGTCGAACATAACGGCTTCCATTAAACATAACGGCTAAACAAGATATTAAACATGTTTCAAGTATGCAAAGTGTTGTACCAAGTGTTGCGGGTGAGCGAACAATAGTGTTAAGAATGTGTACCTGTAACCCTGTAGTTCGGCCTTCAACGCCGCTGCAAAACGTTCTGTAGTCTGTAATCCTATCAATCAGCCTCCATTGCCGTTGTAAAACGTTCTGTTCTGTACGTTTTTATCAACCTGCGTTGTACAGAAAGTGTGTGTTTGCACTATAGACCTCGTGTCTGCGGACAAAATACATCATCATCATNAAAAATCTAATGGCTACATGCGATGATGCATGTGAGGCCTCTGCCCGCATGATTTAAGGGAGCTTCCAAGCTCTGTTAATTATAACTGTACAATAAACTTACATGCGAATGTGATAGACCTGCCTAGCTACAATATCTTGACATTGGATAGCGACCTTGGCTGGCTCGTACACAGAATCAAGCTGTGATGTCTGGTGCAAATAGCTCGGATACGTTCTCGTCTAACGTAAGTTCTTGTGTAACTGCATCTCAACTCTGACAAACAAATGACTGCGACCGCTTGCGCCTTCAGTTTTTTCCAGCAGTTTCAGAGGGCTGGCACGACGACTACAATGGCCAGTAAAAACCATGAGCAACACGCCGGTGCTTGATAGGGTGAAAGGCAGCAGCACGGGATTATAGTAAATGCAGCCACGCGCACATTGTAGTAAGGTGTTCCCGACGGGGGAATCAGCTCAGTGAATGCAAAGAAACAAAGGCAACAGGCCATGTGAAGGCGTCGCTCCTCATTTTTTCTTTTTTTATTGCGTGTGACGTTATCAGGTAGACGCTGACAAAAGAGCAAATGCTTGATAGCGCGCCAAGTGGCGACCCGCCATGAACGTCAAATTTGGCCTGTCGTGCGGTACGAATGTGTGGTTACTGAGGCAAAATCTTCGCATGTTATAGCTGAGGACTATAGCCGCTTTGCATGTTCAGTGGAAGTCAACTTATGCTTCGAAGCTTTGCCTCTTTCTTCCTGACCAAATTCTATTGACTTCCAATTCCGATCAATGCTTACAAGCAACAGGCATGAACAGGGGCGTTGCAATATTCCACAAAACTTAGCTATTCGCCTGGTCCAAAACTTTAGGGTAGGATGGGCATCAAGTGAAATTGTTCCTTTGGTTGCATACCTGTATAAAGTGACACAAACAAAGGAATTAGCGCAATGCGCTTTACGACAAGGGGCACAGCAACAGTCACATACGCCTTTCTAATCGTTAAAGAAATTGGTGGGTGGCTTGGCTAGTACGACTATTTCTGTTCATCTCTTGGCAATGTAAGCACTGGTGTAGGAGGCGGGGGTGCAGGCGCACCCTCAAAACTTTTGATTTAGTGAAAATCCGGGCAAGATCCCTTAAAATCTGGGAAAAATCTGTGGAAAATTGGTCAAAAACCTTTTCACAAAATCACTGCAGGTGATTTGATTTTACAAAAATGGCACCCAAAATTAAAGAAGTGCAGACGTTTTTTTTTTGAAGGTCAGGTTAGGGGAAATTTGGGCAAAAATGGTGCTTGAAGTGCTTTGATTTGAGGAAAAGCGCCCAACATGGAAATGCAGTTGTTTTTTCGGGCAAATTGGGGAAATTTGGACAAAAATCCTTCGCACCGAAAAAAAATTGCCTGCTCCTACACCTATGAATGCAAGTAATATTACGGGACAAGAGTAATTTAAAGTTTATTGCAAGAATACAAAATACCAGTAAGTTTCCCACTCAACCGTAATTTTCTCAAATCTTTTTCTGATGGAGGGGCCATGGCTTTCAGGGTCTCACCTGTAAGTGTTGCTTGTAGAATGTAGGATTGACGATATGCGTAGTGTTACGTGAAATCGATTTCCTATTAAAAATATGCTGATTGATTCAAACTCTTCACCTGCGTGGAGACTGGTTATATGAATACTGATGGAGATGTTCATGTAAAAACAAGCAAACAAGTTCCCTCCTTGAATGCAAAGCACAAATTGGTTGTAACCATGCAAACGTTATTTTAAAGTTTAAGTTATTGAAGCAACTAATACAAAACATTTCAACTGCTGAAGATAGGTGAATCATGCTCGTCGGATAATTAATCGAAAGAGTAAGAACTGCAAAGACAGCGTGAGATTCGTTTCGTCAAACTTTGAATTAGCCATGAAGAACAGCATAACATTTCGAGAAAAGTAGTCTGTATTGTAGCTAACGTTCATTCTTCCCTTCAGGAAACTACAAATTCGATGTTTTTGAAAGATGTAGCGTAGAGAGGTTAACCGTCGACCAGAGTCGACCACAAAAGTGTCGCTCTTTACATCCCTCAAATTTGCTCACAAACATTTAAAATTAAAGGTCTTCGTGTTTAGTAAATAAGAAATATTGAAACATCTTGAACACCAAAATCAAACACTCACAAAATGAAACGGGCTATGTTTTTCATTCTCGATTATGGGTCTTGCTTTTTCTGCTTGTTAGCCACCCTTCTCATCATTCGCTCTTCCTATTTTTCTGCCTTTTTTGCATATGCATCTGTGCGCTCGGCACATTTCGTTGAGTGTTCTTCACCGTTGGCTTCCAGTCAGCGGTAAGCCACAGCACTTAGCTTTAATTGTTTGATCATTCCAGGGAATCAAACAAAAAAACAAAAATGTGCTATTGCGGGACCCAATTAGAGAAGTGATGGCGGGATACTTTACAGATGTAAATATTTATATGCTTTCATATTTCGTGTAGTATACCCGTCTTTAACTAAAACAAAGTATATAAACTGCATATAGTAGGCTGTAGTTATAAATTTGATAATCTAATCTCAGTGATCTAAATAATATTTCATTGTTCACTTCCCGTTTCAGTAGTGGTTTATTTCTCTTAGGTTACACAAGCTTTCAAACGTTAACTCTGTCGCCACTTGCGCGTGGCCCTCTTAAGGTGCGGAACCTATTTAGATAAAATTTGTCAAACAGGCTTGAAACTGGCCCTGGTTGAGAGAAGTTGGTTTGGAGCCTCCATCTGTTCTTTTCCTTCGCCCGTTTACTGTAAAATATATAAATATATTTGTAGTTGCCATAGACTTCAAAATAAAAAATTCGTACATGAAATTTGGTTCTTTAATAAACCAACTGATAAAAGTACACTAAGCTCTGCAAGAATATTGTCAGGAGCCAGCTGGCTCAGTGTTCTTTAGCATCTGCCTCACAGTTCTGAGGTTTTTCATTCACATTCCAACTATTGCTGTCAACAAGGAATCTCACACCCAGCTGAGGTATAGGCCTAAAGCTGCTTCCTTTTCTGAAGACAGATATGCCCATAGTGTATGTGGCATCAGTGGCGTATTTTCGCAAAATGGTGCCCATGGCTAAGTTTAAATGTGCACCCTTTTCAATATTTGTAATATTAGGTATATTGTAGGCACAATTTTCACAAAAGATAAACCATTAAGAAAATATATTTTTTAAAACCGAAAATATGTGTTTATTTTTTATTAAAATTTTTCAGCAAAACACAGCAAAAATTATCCACAAGGACCACAGCATACTTCGATACTCATTTATTTTTATTANAAAAAATATCAAANCATTCAAGTAATAAGGTTATCATAATCTATGTATAATATTGGCTGACAAAATTGTAAATCTTACAAAAAATCGCATANCATATTGCAAATGCATAAAGACAGTTTCTTCTAAAAAAAACAGATTTAATTTGGATGATACAATAAGTTATTTAANGCAATGCATGTATATGATGTATTACTTGTGTAATTGTGTTCGAAAAACACAATTCCATCGAAACATCAATATCAAGCCTTTTGTCTAAACCAGCGCTCTTCAACCGGTGTGCACGGTGCACCCGAGGGTGCACCAAAATATGCGTAGGGTGCACCACCAAGAAAGAGTTGACAAAGGTGCATCACAAACTTGCCACACTAAACAGACAATTTTTGCAAAAACTTTCTGTTAGCAAAAATGAACCATTAACTGTTATCAAAAATGAACCGTGATTCATAAGCAATAGGCAATGAGCCATATCAATTGAATTATGTAGCTGAGGTACTGAATTAGGAGACTTGCTTGTTTAGACCAGGGTACTTACAGATATGCGCACAATTAAGTGGGGGACAAGGGGGAAGGGTCTGCAGTAAATAGGGTGCAAGAGCAGTGGTGGGGGGCCAAAAAATTGGGGGCGGCAAAATGTTTGATTTTAGACGAATAGCACTATTTCATGTGGAAAAATGCCTCTCAAAGAACAAAATGACTATGTTTTCGAAAAATTGGCCCTTTTGGCTCCCCTGGCTACGCCTATGTGCATGAGTTTAAGTGCTTAAGTAAATAGGGTGCATGAGTTCGTCAAAATATCTTTAAGGGTGCACCGTAACAAAAAAGGTTGAAGAGCACTGGTCTAAACAACACAAGATGCTAATTAGAATAACATTTTCCGTGCCTTTATCGAAGATATTTCGTCTATGATATCATCAAAGTCAGTTTTGTCTGTTTCGCCCCTTTCTATACTCATCAAAGCTAGATCACACAATTTGTCCTGACTCACTGAAGCTCGGAGGTATGAAAGAATGCGTTTCTCCCAGCAGCTTGCTGCATGCCATCGTCAGTATTGTTTGCAAAGTAATCCGAAGATTTGGAAAGGTGCTGTCACCACGAACCGTATTCAACTATGAATGTCAGGAGGTCTTCAGGAGGTTATAATTTTAAGTTGCACGAGTTGATAGTAGATTTTTGCAATCTAGAATCTCCTCGTATAATTGCTTGCCAACTACGTTTGAACTGTAGGCAGCTCCTAAATTCTCACACATAGATTTTGGTTTTTTACACTCAGCACCGACACAAACGCCTTGGAGATCGATCAGAAAGCCAAAAATGGACAGAAAAATCTAGCTCTAAGCAAGACTAACAAATCTCTTCTTTCGTAAGTTAACATTTTTTGCTTAACTGGCACAGTAACGATACTACTACTGCTGTTTCGAGGTCTAACTAAGGTTTTCGTCATTAGTCTCTAGACTGGAGCATTGTGTTTATCCCAGGAGTGCAAAATTTTCTGTGAATGTTCGTAGCACGCAGAAATTTTTAGTAGCGCACACATACAAGCTCTGGCTCTTTGCCATGCAGCGTTCAAAAGTAAAAAATACGTTCGTGCAGCCCAACTTTTGGTCGCGCGCCGCGAGTGCACGGCCGCATTTTTCACCCCTGGTTCAACCTATTATCGGCCACTAGTGGCCATCGAAAAAGTTTCGTAAATTCGGAGTCGGCTGAAGCACTTTTAAGCAATTTGTAAATCTGTGAAAGCTTAAAAGCAATGATTTGCTTATTAGTCAGATTTTCACAGCTAGCTATGGACTTAAACACGTCTCAACCAGATTCTGACTAATATTCTCTTGCCTGAACCGCAGCAGCACAGACTGGCTTCGCCAGTGTTGCCACTCTGTTGTTATGGAAAAGTACTAAATTTAATGATAAAACACATTAGATTACAAATACGTGACTAATTTCACAGATTACAAGAAAATTGGTGCGGCACATTGAGCGGAACAGGACTTTTCGGTCTAGCTGATGCGGTGTGGCCGTTTCGGTCTGGGAACATTTCGGTCACGACATTTCTGTATATAAACAACTGATTAAATTGTTTATTGAAATTATTATATAAGCAGGTGAAGTGTCACGCTCGGTGGTGTTATACCAACTCCCTTTTGGCAGTCATGATTGCGATTAAATGTTAATTGTAATTATGAGTTTGAAGTATTTCTATTTAATTGCAAAATGTCGATAATGATTTAATTTGCTTGCTGATGATAATGAAAATCATATGTTGATGCTGATTAACTGTTGGATCTTGGATGATGTTTGTTGTTTTTTAAACAAAACCATTCGTTGATGTAAGCACGTTTGCATTAAAAAGTGAACATGTGAGATTTCTGCAAGACTTCATAGTCTGACCGAAATGTCTCGAGACCGAAAAGTCCCGTGACCGAATCGGCCAGGCCGAATCGGCTCAGACCGAATCGGCCAGACCGAAAGGTCGCGTACCCGTACTTAAGAACAGGCGCGTGTTAGATGAACATTATATATTTATTTATTTGTCTCAGACCAGATGGTCCATAGAACCGACACTCACGCAAACGATTACACGGTGGTGCTTGTTTGTATAGGTCACTTAAACCTTTAACAGATGACCACAGTTAATTCGTAGCGGTTTAACTCAAAGTGTTTTTAAGGCGTTGTAAGGGACCGAAACGTTCTCTAAAAATTTTCCAACGGTCTCCCAAAACACAGCAGAACCTCTCTACATAAACTCTGCAAAAGTGCACTAAAACCTCGTTTTATGACTATCTCGGTATTCAAATGAAGTAGTTCCGGTCTCTCAAAATGTTTTAACGGTCACCAAGGTCAAACCTCAAAAAAAACCTGTACGTAAATGCAATATCTGGTTCCTTAAAGCATACCCACAACTAGAAGAAATCTTCCTACAAACATATGCCTCAGGTCCACAGAATAAAACAAATTATATTAAAGAACAACACATTACAAAAGTACTCTGAAATATTTGTAATTAATTTTTCGAAACTTGTTTTTTTGTCAGCACCGGTTGTGTATTTCCAATGCCTGTATTTCCCACATTCCTTAATAATAGAATTTNGGGGGAAGCATGCAATCAAGCAGTTGCCTCNGGTATTACCAGACCTCTACACGTCCCTGCTTTCATCACGTATCCAAACCACTGGNTTTATCAAGAGCAAGATGTTTCAAGCGAAATCCAAATATAGGACCAAGNAGTATCATGAAGAGAGTCTGAAGCAAAGCTCAAGATTATCACGAAGCACTGCAGTTAATTTTTTCGAGGCCATGGNGAGAACTGGATATTTGACAGATNTGAAACCAAAAGAGCGACATTTTTACGTTCAGCTAAACGTAATGCCCTAAAAATTGTAAAAGAAAANTGCATTGTGTTTCTAGAATTAAGAGACTCATGCTTGCGTGCTTGAGTCTCTTAATTCTAGAAACACAATGCAAAATGCAAAGCAAAATGTCTTCTATCCCTAATAGTGCGAGCGGATGGAAATAATTGCTAATATCGTGGCTCAAAAATATCGCCAATAATTTCGCGATATGAAAATTGACTTGGACGATTGGGAGACTCTAAGATCAACGCCAAACTCGAAACAGCGCAGATTAACTCGAGACGGCCACTAACATAGCTTGCCTCGCAAACAATTTTAAAAACCGAGATGAACCTTGGCAGCTCAACCACAGGTTATTACAGCGCCACAGGGTATACAACCATAGCTGTAATGGATAAAAAACCTAATATTTTGCTGAGCAAAATTATCCAGTTTTTATGACGTTGATCAAAACTTTTTTAACGTTTCGCACCAATTTCGTCTAATTTTTCCATGATTTCTCCTTTTTTGAAAATATATGAACGACGAAAATGTTATCATCCACTTTTCCCAAGTTTTAAAAATTGCACAGATAACCCCTTTTCCAAACAATTTTTGCCCTGCGCTCAATAAATTGTTGCCCCATCTGGCACATATTTTATCTGTGGAAGAAAATTCTCCTCCCTTCTATTCACCCCCTACAACTATTCACATTGTAGTGAATTAGTCAAGCTGGGTTCAGTCTACAATTTTCCTACAACTGTACTTTAGTACTACAACATCTACAACATTATTTGTCTATAACGCGTTGTATTTGAAAAAACAAGTCAATGCACGTTATCCATTGCTCAGCAAAGAGAAAGTACTACTTCACAGTGAATGTTGTGCAACGTGGCAAATTTGCGATTCACAACACACCAGCACACCACATTATCGAATGAGGAACTTTCTGTCTTTCACAAGAATAACTGTTTATGTCTGTCCTGCGTTATGGCACGATTTGCAATTGGCACAAGTGTTTCAGAGTACAAAATTAAGAGCTCTGTATAAACGGCAGTGTCATTATGACAATCTGCAGCACCTGGGTACAAGACATATTTTGCTCTACCAGCCAAGGTGCAAGTTTTGCTTTCTTCGTTTCCTATACACAAGAAATGGCATTGACCCCCAAAAATATTGCATTGGAGGCACATGCCCTGCTGCCCCTTTTCATGCTACGAGTAAACTGTTATAGTTGAAACCCACTGTATCACATCTCTTCAAGGTCTGGCAAAAAAGTTAGTAGAACATAATTCATGGAGGCTGCAAACATCACGAAATCGCCTGAAGACGAACACAAACTCGTTGTCTTCGACAAGCATTTTCACATCACTAAACCTCTGATAGGTCCATATGAGAGGGTTCTCAAATCGATTTCCAAATATTAACTTAAGAGCCCGACATCAAGATAACCAGGCTTTTACAGAGACGAAAGTGTGTTCAAACACTTTGGAGTTTCAATCATCTTTTTAATGACGAAAGTATCGGACCGGATCATAATCTCAGCCATAGGTGTAGGAGCAAGCAAATTTTTGGGGGTGCGAAGGATTTTTTCCGAATTTCTCCAAACTTGCCCGAAAAATCATTTTTTGGCCACTTTTTGTGCGAATAAGCGAATACTTTTTCATGACGACCGTTTTTGGAATGACCTCCCAAAGAAAAAAAGGTCTTCATGTGATTGTGCACACGTTGGGGGTCATTTTTGCCCGTATTTTCAGGGATTTTGCGAAGGCTTTCACAGATTTTGTCCAGATTTGCGCAGATTTTGCCCGGATTTTCACAAAATCAAAACTTTTGTGGGTACGCTTGCACCCCCTGCACCCCCGCCTCCTACACCACTGATCTCAGCAGCATGTTCATTTACTTTCGGTTGCACAAACGTTTTAATAAAAGATTTATGCTTACAATATAAACAAGTTTTAACTGCACCCGACTATATTAGAAGTGCTACTCCTGTAGTGCATTGTAAACGATTACGGTTGTCCAGGCTAGGTTATATGGTGAAAACTTAACATGCTTACCGTTAATTTCTTTTGCTCGCAATCCAAAATGAATCTTCTGTGTGTTTCGGCTAAAATGCACCTATTAGGCTAGGTCAGGGGTCGGGAACCTATAGCTCGCGAGCCACATGTGGCTCTTTTGATGACGGCATTTGGCTCACTTGATATTATTTTAACACGATAGTTACGATTGCGAATGAAACGTTTTCTGCAATTTTCCATCTACCAGGCTACAAAGCCATCAGCAACACCATGCAGCACCAAAAGTCGCATTAACGGCAAGAAACATGTTATTGCAGAGAAAATTCAGACATCTACCGGTGTTTAAAATTGTTGATTTTACTTAAAAATGCACACGTTAGTTAGTAAGTTAGTTGCATTAAGGTTGAAAAATATCATATGGCTCTCACGGAAATACAATTAAAAATACGTAGGTTTCATGGCTCCCTTAGCCAAAAAGGTTCCCGACCCCTGGGCTTGGTCATAGGTGCAGGGGTAGGCAATTTATGGGGGGTGCAAACGATATTTTGCCCGAATTACCCCAAATTTGCACGAAAAATTTTTATGCGACAAACTTTCTCCCCCAAATNTTCTGTAGCTGTTGGTACATTATATTTTCCTCTGTCATATTGTCANAAACTTGAAAATAGAAAATTTGGTACTTGAAATTTGGCTATTAAATAACCCAACTGAAAAANGCACGCTAGACCGTCTAAGGACATTGTCAGAAGCCAGCTGGCTCAGTATTCTTGAGCATCTGCCTCACAGTTTTGAGGTTTTTCATTCACATTCCAGCTGTTGCTGTCAACAAGGAACCTCAGACCAAGTTGAGGCATAGGCCTAAAGCTGCTTCTTTTTCTGAATACATATATGTGGCATGTGTCATATTATTTATATTTTATGGCTGTGCCATGAGTCTTACAACATTATCTGTTCAACTGCACCTATATGCAATATGCAACAAACTGCATGGCAATATCTATTCAACCAAAAACTGTAGCTAAAATTAAAAACAAGAGCTTTTCTGTGCTTGCCTGACATGGACTCTATTAATATAAAGTAGGTGCCCTGTAGTATGCTGGATTACTTCAGTGTACAATTAATAAAGCACATAAATGAAATGCCTTCTTTTGCCCAAACTTTCAAGTGAGTCAGTTACTCATCAGCTCTCACAAACTGAAACACGAAGTTACTAGAAAGGGTTTGTTGATTTTAAATATATTTAATGCGTTTTCTAGTTACTGGTATGACACAATAAACTTTAATTATGCACTCATCAAAAAGGAAGTATCATTTCATTAATATTGTTAAAAATATCGAAGCTTCTTTGCCGAATTTTTAAGATTTTGCCCAAAATTTTCACAAATCTAAACTTTTGGATGTGCACTTCCACCCCCAGCTCCTACATCACTCATCACTGGGCTAAAGTACAGGCTGTAGGTAATATTTTATACAATGAAATCTTCGAGTTTCCTCACCACAACTCTTTCCTTAATTTCAATGTCAATACTAAGGTACATATTATTATGTCAAATTGCTATAAAACGTCGTTTGTGCACTGCCGTGGATGGTTCACATACTATAGGTTACAATTTTTGACAGTGACCATTGTGCTCACCAAGACTATAGGCTGGAAAATCTGATATTTGACACCAGATTAGGCTACTTTCAATCCAAATCGCTACCGCACCAGAAAAAGTCATACTTCGTAATATAATTGAGTAGGAATCTTTGTTGTATTTCTCGAACTGCTTTTTGAACAATAATAGCGCTAAATTCATCTTCACTGGAATCGCACTGTTATCTCAATCAACTTCTTACTAGTTCGATCCAACAGTCTGCATCAAAAGGTAATTCGCAAGCAGTTCACGAATTAGCTTTGATGAAACGCATCAATACTTCACACTATGCTTTTGTGACGACACAGTAGGGTCGAAGGTACCTGTGATCTTACCATACATCAGGTGATTTCGATTTTTATTTCAAATCCGGTTTTGCGCATTTCATAGGATACATTGAATTAATGAATTAATCCAGTTTTGCTTTATTGTGGTCTTGTTTCTAAATGGCCTGACTAGTTCTTGGCTTTAATTTCCTCTTATGTTTTTCACCGTTCGTAGCTCGTGTAGGTCGGTTTGATTTGTCTTCCGCCTTTTCAGTTTTCTGCCACGTTTATTTTTATCTTGTTTAATTGGTTGTTTTATTACGGATGCATTTGCTTTAACTTAATTTGTTTTCGTTTTTGCTTGCAAACATTATGACTTTGCATTGCCATTTTGTGCTTGCATATTTATCCATTTGTTTGTTATTTTTGTGTTGTTTTTATGTATTTAATCACCATGNATGTGCGTGTATATAGGTAGGCTACTGCCAGTAGTTTTACATGTGTTTCAGATGAGGTGNTACGATTGGTAGGAGTGCTACAAGCAATTACGANCAAGCAAAACGCCTTGAAAACGGTCTTACAANATCGTTTGACAGGATACTTTNCAGAATAGCGACAATGAGTTATGCAGGGGTGGCCAACCTTTTGCACACCATGCGCCAATTTTTCCAAACGTGAGTAGAGATGCGCCATACCATCGGACGTTTCTTGTAACAATGTTACTTCACATCATTCGTGATTTACCACGTGATATAATCGAATGCAAATGGAACATCTGGTAAAGCAGCAAATAAACTTCAAATTTACTTACTTTTTAATGAGATTTCAAACATTTCACCTGTTTTTAAATGTTTGGAGTTCAATTTGTTACTGAGAGCAGCAGAAAATTCTTCAATTTTGAATCAGTCAGGTCCGACCTCGTTTTTCTTTTAATCAATTTCACGGACGGAAATGCTTATTTGCATGTGTACGTCGTTAGAAAACGACATACATATTACTTGAGCGAATTTTCTTGGTTCTGGGAAATTTTCACATGGTAAGGGATAAGGATCGCCAGAAATTAATCACGTCGTAAGTACACGGGATTGAAGAAAGCGCATCAAATTTCGTTTTCAATATTAAATTTGATTTGAAGTCAAGAAGTTCTATTTATATGACACTTGGCATTTTCATTTATCTTTCGTTCACTAAGTGAAAATGGGTTTATAAATACTAAAATGTGGTCTTCTTCTTTAGCAAAATCAAAAGAGCGATTTTCAAATGAGTCTCGCAATAACTTGATCTTTATAGTGCATTTCTCATATTGCCATTATCATTCAATCCGCTCCTTTGTATACGGAGACTAGCTTGTATCATCATTTTCTAACCGCGAAATGAAGAGTTTTAATTCCATCTTGGAAGTTTGTTTCAAGATGATAACAGGCATCTCATAATGGATTTTAAGGAAAAATAACGATAAAAACATTAGAAAGGTTTACTATCTCACCTTATTACGATTACAGGTATACAATGCGCCACTTCAAATCATCCAATGCGCCAGATTTGGCTCATGCGCCATAGGTTGGCCAACCCTGAGCTATAGTATGATTTCCAAATGTCTATGGAAAGAAATCCTTTCTTAGCAAAGAATCAAACACTAAGACAGCTATGTCCAGCCAAAATGGCTTACTGAGCCAAAAATTATGTCACTGTCTTACCCAGGGCCGCACATTGAATGGCATATTAATAATGAGGGCCGCACATTGAATGGCTTACCTTGTTCTTAGCAAACTGAATTTAGCTTCGGCTAATGTACTGAAAGCGTTCGAATCCTAATTGCAGTGGCGACAGACGTAATAAAGTGGCACTGAAGACTACCTACATCAAAATGTGAAATTCAAGATTATCAAAATAAGGACAGGTTATCAGTATAGGATATTTTACTACAGCGAAAACTTTAACTAGGCCGCACAAAACCTTCGACCAGTGGCGTAGCCAGCCCAAAAATTTAGTGGGGGCCAAAGAATTGGGGGGGGGCAAAATGCTTGATTTTAGGCGAATAACACTATTTTGTTCATAAAAACGCCTCTCAAAGCACAAAATGACTATATTGTCTAAAAATTTAGGTGGGGGCCATGGCCACTTTGGCCCCCTCCTAGCTACGCCTATGCCTTCCATTGGGCCGCATGCGACCGAGGGCCGCGGGTTGGACATAGCTGCACTAAGATCTCACAGAGTATATATTTCGCCTACGATGTAGGCGTCATCAGCTCTTATTCAAATAGATTCATCAGCTCTTATTCAAATAGATTTCCAAATGTTTCATTGTGTCTTGAGTTGGGGAAACGTATTATTTGTTGCTTCGATTGCTTCATGTCGCAGTTACTTTTCGCTTTCGATGTTTGTCGAGTATTTTGTGGTTTTGACGTAGTCTTTGCCATGCAACGGAAGGTTTTCGGGGTCCCCAAACTTTTCGGGGTCCCCAAACCCACAACAGTTCGAGGGCCAGACATCTTACGCAATGTGATTGTTTTGGGTTATGTCACATTCTATCGAATCAACAGATTTTTCGCAAAAGTATTGTTTTTTCATTATTGACAAAATGTCTTCGCGGGCCGCAGTTTGGAGACCCTGCACTACTGCAACGGGCAAGCAACAATAGATATTTCCAGCTCGACCAAGCTCACTCTGTTGTTGCTGTGCTTAGCTGCTTGTTTGAAACACATCCGACTGCGTGCTCTAGACACGTGACGACATGCGCCGAACGGTAGCCTACTACGCTGTTATTTATTTTTGCAACCTCAATATACACTTGGTACACAGAGCCTTTTCCGTTCGCATACCCAAGAAGCAGATGATGCTATACCATCTAGGAACAGTTGTAATCCACCTCCGCTGTGCGTTCCGGGAGATCACGGAACAAGGACGATACGATGACTGCAAAGTTCTTTNTTACATCCTTGTCTGCCAGGACCTCCCACTTTATGCGGTAGGAACATTAGCATGATCAACGTCTNCACATTAACGAATATCAATACTAAAATAATTGAAGGTAAATAGAGCAAATTTTTATTTCAGAAGTGCGTATCAAACTATAGTAGCTCTTCGCATTAATCAGTGCACAAGAAGTAGCTNCAGTTTCAAAAAGGTTGGTGACCCCTGGTCTATACAATACTATANACCCAAATCATTGCTTCTGAGTCTTCTATTCTTCGTGGTAAGAAATTAACAAACTGCGGATCTGGGATCATGATCGGCAGTTCCTGTGCCATTGAGAGATATGAGCAGTCGTTACTTTGTGGTTCACCTTGACAGCTCGATCTGTAATCATGCTGTGAGGTCACGAAATCATACAACACTGAGCAAGCTTGTTCAGTACTAGTCATCTCTTCGACTTTTTCAACAGCTCATAAAACTTGGCAGTGACTGAGTTGCTTGCTCTAAACTGTCTCGTTCCTTGCACCGTAAACAAGCCCACTGGCTTCTCTGGCTTAGTGATCGCAACTACTAGTGCTGTTCTCCAGATCTTTGTAATTTTGAATTGGCGCATGCAGGAAGTGAGGAAGTCGCAAAACCAAGATGTGAGAGCCGACCCAGGGTGGAGTATAAACTGCGGGAAGATCGAATCCAATCCCGGAGACTTTCCTGGCTTCAGGCGTCTGAGGGCAGCAGCAAACTCTTCCGGCCTAAAGGGTTCGGATATCATGTGACCCTCAGGTATTGGAATCTTCCATAGGTCGGACAGCTGCTTATTGACGAATCTGGTGGACTCGCGGCCGCCGGTCTTGTGTGCCCCGTTCTTCACGAGTTGCGTGACGATGGAGTTTGCCGAGGTGCGGCACAGGNGAGAGGAGCGTCCAGACATGCCAGTAAGTTTGTTGATTGTTCTCCACGCCTTGCGGCTAGAGTGCGATGGANTTGACAGCTTCCTCCCATCGCTCCTCTTCTTCTGTTGTAGCCGAGATAGTAGGGACGAAGTGGCTCTATCAGAGTCAGTCCCCACTGGGGCTCGGATGAAGCAACGATAGAGGGTCTCGCACTCTTTGTCCTAGCATGGCACATAGTTCTTACGACAGCCACGTGGGATACATTGTTTAGCCACAGAAAGTAGGCTCTCGCAAAAATCCTGGTATGCCCCCTCAACATTTGGTGTGTCCGTAGGTGGCAATCTCGCGACGGATTCACCTGTGAGAAGGCAAAAGTGCTTCCAATCGGCCTTGCGGAAGTTCCAACGCTTCACCGGATCGCTGTGGGCGGGAACCTTGAATCTTGGTGGCGTTATGAGGGAGGGTCGATGTTGTGACAGCGGAAACTTTCCTAGAACACGTCTGTCCGCCCGTCTGCTGTCCTGGTCGAAACTCGCGAAGGCCAGGTCTGGGTTGGTGCCGACGTTCCAACGGCGAGAGAAGAACCTGGCTGTTTCCTTTGGGTTGTACAACAGTCCAAGATTGTTGGATGTTGCCCAGGAGTCCGGCTCTCACCCTCTGGGGATGTTGTGTTATAACCCGAGTTGACATGTTGGTAGCTGAAGTCGCCAACATACAGACTTGGGTGTGGGAACGTCGGGATGGTCGTTGGGGTGAGTCGCGAGCGTGGAGGTTTGTAGACGTTGATGATCTTGTATCCTGCGACGTCCACACACAACCACCCAGTCTCTGATTGTTCTGGAGAGTAATCGACCAGTGACCATTCCAAACACTCGTGAACAAACGTGGCAAGGCCGTGATTCCTGCTCAGGATTGACCCAGCTAGTGAGGTGAGAAGTTGGGAATCAAAAGCTTGTCTGCAGTTGTGCAGTGGGTCTTCTGCAGGACGATGATGAAAGCCTTGTTCTTATAGGCTAGCTGCTCAATGACAGAGATCTTGTTTGCAGTGAGCCCCTCGATGTTCAGCTGAAGTATGTTGGGTCGTGGGTCGTCTTCGGCAGCATTTCTGCTGCCGCGCCCTGAGAAGTGCGTTGTTTGACCCATCCCACGCTGAACACATCCGGCGTGAGTAGCAGTGATTCCTCTCATGATGACAGATTTAGTAAGCATTTTCAGGAAATTCCGCAACAGGTAGGACCACGTGAAAGCATCTGTTCTCCTCCCCTCCACTTTGATAACCTGGCGTAACATGACCAAGTTCGCTGCCTGTTACGTTTTTGCCATCTTCAGTGTGGTGTGGCATTTGGCGTATACCCTCAGTGGTCAAAATACTTGTCCAACGCACCTCTCTTTATCTGCTTCGGTCTGTTTTTGCCTTAGCTTTAGGTCACTTTTGGCTGCTACTTAATATATTTTTGACTTGTAATATTATAGACAAAACATATTCTCAAATAAATAGTCCAAATTCGNCTGTTAATTCCAAAAACAAAACACCTACGTATCACTATATAGCCTACTAAAGTAGTTAGGTCTACACGTGGAAAATGGTACAGTGAAAACCACTTAATGGAGCACCTGTTAAAGGAGTACAAACATTATTAGAGCAAGTTTCGAATACCCCGGAGAAGGTTAAAAATTATTTTATCTATTAACACTAAAGAAATATATGAAGTGATTGTAGATCTCCAAATAACTTTAAATCTACTTTTTTAATTTTTCAAAACGGGCAAGTACTGCAGTTGCCTCAAACTTCCACGAAAGTTATTCCACTTTCCACCTTTTCAGATATTGTGCAACTTTCAGTTTGTTAGGTTATATCTCAGAAATTACGACGCCAATCTGTAAGATTGATGCCACAAGAACATCATGAGATTTACTTCAGTTGAATTAAAGTGTCTCTTGTGTTAATTTAGAAATGGCTAAATTCTTAGTGATTTACTGTTTCTAGTAATTTTCTGGAACCTGGGCCCCGCGCTGGCACTGCACAAGCAGCTTCAATAAATAGAAAGTGTAAGTTTGCGTAAAGAGTAGGCGTA
>JGI24159J19872_10000550_pt1 | contig 34411 bp, 18 predicted proteins | sample Ectturendosymbi4_FD_19872 | JGI IMG/M metagenome (IMG submission 19872) | reverse complement strand
ATTTTATTTGGCGATAATTAATATTCAGCTAGAAAAAACACAAATCAGTGCAAGGACGCCAGGGCATTGAAGGAACCGGAAGGTTGTCGAGTCGATTTTTTGTATATTTTAGGACCCGTTTCAAACCTTTTCTGAATTAATAATATAAAGCGCTTTCAAACTGTTTTTTCCCTGAAAAATAGCATAGTTCTACTAACAAAAATAGCGACTTTTTGGCCTACAAAAGGTAAACACTTTTGTGTTACACCCAACGATTTTCGCAGACAAACCCTGGTATTTAAGCAAGTGAAGCCTTCTTGCCGCCCCCCAATTTGACTGCCTCCCCCAAAAGCCTGTTCTTGATCCGCCACTGATTGCAAGTGACACGAAACTGACCTACAGTGATCTCGAAGGTAACGGGTTTGCCCTCCATGCTTTTGCTGATCATGTTGGCTTCCAGGATCGAACCGAACAGGAAGAACTCCTCCATTTTTCCGGCACCGAGCTGCAGTTAAGTTTAGCAAGTTGTGATTGCCACTTTTCACGCTAATTTGCGCTACAATTAAACGCCTTATACCATGCACTATTAGTAAAAGCGTATGGTTTTGCCGGAGCCTAAATCAAAATGTTGCAGTCTGTTTAACTTCTATCGCACCCTAAATCTAATGGTAATTGTTTTCGTCAACTTGACTTAGATGGTATTATATGGTACAGATATATTTATCAATATTATGCGCGTGTTCACCCATACAAATCTCACCTCAGACAGAGCAGGGATGACTTCAACTTTGACATCAGACGAACCCTGATCTTCACTGGAGTTGATGTATACCAGCTCGACAGACAACGCCACCAAGAGGCGAGCTCTACAATGAAAATGTCACACAAGGTGGTTTGTCAGCAGCACGTGGCAAGCAAAATAAAAAACGGCTGTCTGAAACAAACAAGGTTGGCCCAGCGCAAAGATTGGAACCTTAATCAAAACGCATTTAATCCACGCGACCAAAATTTCCCCTCAATGTCGGCAGCTAAAATTTGCAGAATACGTTCATGCGAATTTTTTTATGAAATGGAACTGAGGATACCTGCGCAGAAAACGAAACTTATAATCTCTGCAACGTTTATGGTGGCTGGTTTGGTACTGGAAAAGAACTCTTTGTAATACACATTGCAACTTTCAGCTTTCCTTTCCCAGTCACCGCTGAAGTGCTTCCGCTCAGTTGATCTCTCACCTGAAAGCAACCTCCTCACCATATCCCGAGTTGAGGTCGGAATGCTCGTTGACCATCGTGTAGTTGCGAGGAGATCCGTACATATTGACGAAGGTCGGGCCGAACGTTGGAAGGAAACCTGAATGGATGACAATGAGTTGTTATCGACTGCATGTGCTGCAGAAACATATCGTTCAAGTCACAAATGACATCGCAAATGTATGAAAAGCGCAGCTGTGCAAGTGTGACGGCTACTTGCGTTAGTTGAAGCGTATATCCAGCACGCAACATTATGCAGCACGCAATCATATAGGACTTTCAAACCAACTGATAAAAATCTTGTGTGAAAATCTGCACTAAAAAAACGAAAAGCCAGCGAAAAACATTTAGAAGATTTGTATTTTTTCTGAGCAACATGACCTCTAAAGAACAATAGCAGACATGCCAATCGGTTCATTGACTCGAATCAAGTCAGCCTCAAGTTATGATTTTGTATTACTTGCAATTAATCGTGCCATTCAGCCTTTGCTTGAAAAAAATGTCTTGAATGAAATCATCCAATGCAGAGACTTGTAACGACTAAGCGAGAACATACTTATTGAGATGGGCAATACCACACATTTCTATGCCGGTGGGTCAGTTTTTATTCCATTTTGTACATTTTAACTTATCTTTATTTTATTAAACTATTCCATGTTTTGCTATGTAGACTGCTAAAACTGAAAACTGAGAGATCCGAAATGACTCGACAACAAGTTGCGACTTGATTCGGACATTACTTGTCGCATGGTCAAGGACTCGACACCGAGGGCGGATCCAGCCAGTGAGTTTAGAGGGGGAGATTTCAGTGACATTTGGAAGTCAAGTCACATTACGTGTTCACTTCTGTAAAAGAGATGAAGTATACATCACGACACTGCTGTGACAAAACAGTGGACAGCAAAATGGCCTTATAGTGCGAATGCTATTTTCCGAATTGTTCAAAATCATGGTAAAAAAAGTTATTTTCGCAGGTTCTAGGGGCGGCGATCGCCCTAATCGCCCCCTAGATCGGCCCTGCTCGACACAACTTGGCTCGAAGATTATCATATATAAAAAATGGTTTTACTCATAAAATACGTTTACTTTAATTTGCTTCAAAGCGTTCACAACTTGCATTCTTAAGCAGAAACCTACCTAGAGTGTTGCCATTTTCACAAAAACAGTTTGTGTAGAAATTGACCTTTTCACTGCATTTTTAACTAGTGGAATTTATCAGCATCGGAGTGACTGATTAGTTATTATCAGTGAAGGAGGAGACTGTAGGTTGAGCTGGGCAGGCTTTTGCAGTGAATAGAAACTGTTGGTTGAGCACGCCCCACCAGAGCTGGTAGGCTGGGTTCGATTCCAGGTAGGGCCATTAGGAAGTCTTGAGAAAAACTGTACTTGCGTCCTTTCCAGCCTTACGCGCAGTGTTGATGGCTGGGTGCAAAGGGAACGGCTCACGCGCGGTGCTGCCATTGACTCGTCGCCAGCAACGCAGCATTCACTGCAAAAGCAGCCGCGTGGACCACGAAGCAAGCAAGCGGAGATGGGCGCAGCGAGCCACTCGTGACACTCCGCAAGGAGTACGGAAAGCGAGTATAGCCTAAATGAAATTCAACAATTTGGAATCGTTTCGCGTGTGATTCTCCATCTCTGTCCAAAACAAAATTGCTGTGTTTAGTTTTTGGATAGAACCACAATTTGAATATTTTTGCAAGGTAAATTCCAAACTTTTTCTATTAGCGATCTTACCCAAAAGTGCTACAGTTTTTTATAATTTTTGTTAACAACTAAGATTCTTGCGTTTGAACCGAAAGTTGGTTTCTTGTATCGTATCTGCGGTTGCCCTTATCTACTTTAATTTCCGGTAGTTTGATGTTTAAGACCGAACGTCTATTCTGATCAAAATCACATCGCCTGCAGATTGGCATTAGCAGTCAAGTGCAGAATTTTATTTTCACCTATGGATTTTAAAGGGCATCTACGAGCTTGCATTGACTCTTTTCTAGAGTTTGCTCTCAGACCATTCGTGGTCCTCATCAAAGAGAGACACGATCGAAGTAGAAAGCTCGCGAAAGGCCGTAAACGATGTCTTGAAGATATTAGGAAAAATTCAAATGGCATCTCCAATTGGATTACCAACTTCAGTGAGTGAAAGTGACAAATGAAAGACCGAACATGAAGATCATGGAGACAGGAAATACCGGGGAGTTATTGCAAGGGGAATCATCATCAAGAAAGAGTGGAAGATAGCAACGATAAATACCAAAACTAAGCTACAACTGGCGAAGCGTTCCTTTATGTGAGTGAGCTAGATGCTAGGGCGTTGGTCAGCATTTGCCTGAAAGCATTTACTACTGCAACAAAAACGGTTGATATTATCTTACATTTTCACGGCGTCAGCGGGTTGCGTGCTACACTGATGAGCCCATAGTATGTGAATCAACACCGTGCATCCATAATGGATAAACTATCCAGACATGGTCCCAACCACCTAATATTTTCCGGGGGGAGCAAAATGATTGTTGCAACTTGTTCTTTTACCTAACAACTTGAAAATTTCGAGTGGTAGACAATTGCCCGGTTGCCTCCCTGGTTGTGGGCCTGCATCCAGAACGCAAAATGTTGCACAATACATTGCGATAATTTCCCGTTCATCAAAACTAAAATTATAATCAAGAGGCGATTTAGTGTGTTTGTGCACCAGTGAGTCTACTGCCACGATTTGCATGTCCAGGTCATTCGTCAAAAGTGGCACCACGATTTGCATGTCCAGGTCATTCGTCAAAAGTTGCAAACAGTCCAACTAAATGATGCACGGACTTAGCACTTCAGTTGAAGTGACAAACCTCTGTTGCCCGAGTTAGATATTTTGTCGAGTTCGATGAAAGTAGTACCGATGACTGCGCTGCCGGTGGTGTCTTCGTCGAACAGCTGAATCCTGATGCGTTTGCAAAGCGGTGGAAAAAGTTCGGTGAAGATGATTTGTTCGTTCCAGCAAGGTTCGTACGAACTTTTCTTCACCGACGTTCTGCCCTGTAAGAAAGAATGTGCATTTTTTGTACGAAACAAAATGGGAATAAACCACTGGTTTAACTGACGGGGCGGCCGCTCCGCTCCCTTGGCAAGCTAAATGTAAAGAACAGGCCTCCACTTAGCTTACCATTTGATATTTAATATTACTTTGGTTTTCAGTAAGTTGTTGCCTTTAGGGGTTTTACGGGGGTATTTTCGCTTGTTTCTAGCTATGGATAGACATCCACATCCGGATTCAGTATCATTTCTTAATTTTTTCTGAGTGGCGGCTAGCGCCCCCCTGAGGTTGCCAATGTCCCATTCACCTAAGTTTTCCCCTCTTTCTCAAACCTCTAGTTACGCCACAGGAACAAACACCATCTGCTAGGGAACCCTTGGCACCCCAACATGAACCTGTAACTCCTCAAACAGCGATAAAGCGAAGTGCTAAAATCGATAACTGTCTAAAACGCCAGCGCTCACTTATCGTGATGAATTATGCAATTGGTTTTACGAAACAATTTCGTGTGTAGTTTTTCAGTATATCTTGTGCAAGTTGTCCTATCAGTAAGTAAATTCACTGCTTACGGTCAGGTCCGGAAGTAGTTACACGGCATAATAGTAGTTACACGGCATAATTGGAAAGTGCGGTGCTTTGAACAGCTCACAAATTAAATTATTCGACAAACCCTGGTCGTTTCCACATACTTTAGTTAAATTGTCTTGTTAGCAAAACTACCAGAAATTTCTCGAGTAATTCGACATTAATGGCTTTTCACAGCGACTGAACCTTCTTACCTTTTGGTCACAAAAGGTAATTTCCACGTATGGGTCAACCAGGTCACGTGCCTCGCCTTGCAAAACAGTCTTCAACTTCTCCGTTATACTCGTATTCATCTTTGGCAGACCCTCGGCTCGGTAGATCTTGAAAATGAAACGAGCACGCTGCCTCTCCGGCGGGACACCTTCCGGCAGCAGAAGATTGCTGTGGAAAGAAAAACAAAAAGTTTCGAGAAGGCCACCGTTACATCGGTGGCTGTTAGAGTTTCAGCAGATGGCTTTTTCTTACTTTTCGATGTCATCGCCTTCTTCGTCCCCGCTTTTCGAAATTTTTATATTGTCACCTTTGCCGACAACAGCGATGTCCACCTGCGAAAAAATGCCTCAGTGAACTTTTCGTTACAAACGTCGAAAATTCAACATACGGAGAAAGTTGCGAAGGACGACAGATATTTGGTAAAATGTCTGTTTGATGCAAGAACTGTGAAATAGTTGCAAGCAACGTTTCAGCATTTCCAATACTTCATTTCGTCGGGAACAAGCTGCAGAAAAAATTTGCAGCAGGAATTCAGAAAGCAGAAAGAGCATGCGAAGTTATTTCAAGAGTGATAGTGGATTACAAATTATACGCAAGCTTGGAAGAGCAGAGATGAGAGCGTGACGTTGGTTTGGAACGCCACTGTGAGTTCTAACCCTAGATATTCCACATCCGCATGCGGGCATGTTGATGGAATAGGAGTCCAATACTTTACTTATAGAGGCGCGAGCAAAGTCCACGGATAAACGTCGTATTGTTATTAGGTTTTAAGGAGATGGCAAGTTTTCTTCACTCTGCCTGGTCCGGTTGGCTTGGAACAGAAAGGCTTCCTCTATCTCCGGATATCACGTTTTGCAGCGATCAACTCGAGGCTTGATGGTGGTAGAGAGCAGGCCCGAAAGGATCTTTTGAGCTAGTGTTTCCGCCGTTTTTTCTGTCCACCCGGATAAAGAGTACTACATCGCAATGCGAGGAAAGCGAGAGTCGTCCGTGCGTACAACTTGGCTGGCTCAGTTTGAAAGATGCTTGACATTCATAGCTTCAATGTAGCTGGCGAAGGAGCGCTTGAGGATCTCAGTATGAGGAATGCCGTCTTCCCGCTGAAGACCAAGACTCCTCTTAAGGCAGCAAATGTGGAAGGTATCTAGGGTCTTCAACCCTTGCTGTTGTGTGTCCAGGTTTCACAGCTGTAAAGCAGGATGGAGAGACATACAGCCTCGAACACAGTAATTCTCGTAAGAGTTTTGAGATATTTGTTTGTGAAAGCTTTCTTGCAGAGACGTCCGAAAGCAGAGCTGCCCTGCTTGATGCGGCGTTTTATTTCGTCCGTCATAGATGTATTGTTTGAAATTGCAATGGTCAAGTACACAAAGTCTTTTGTGTTTGCCAAGGAGGCATCCTGAAGCTTGACGGCAGTTGGAGCATCAACGCGTCGAAACGCTGGTGTCGCTTTCTCAGTCAGGCTGCTATCCTGTCTCATTCGCTGGTAGGCATAATCAAGAGCACTTATTGGTTTCAGCAGATATTCTGGATCAAGTGATACACCAACGAGGTCGTCAACATACTTAGTTTTATGAATGACTGTGCTTGATTTCTTGGTTAGTGCTGCTTGTCGACGAAGTTTGAAAACATTGCCGCTGTATTACCAAGTATTGTTTTTCAACACCTGTCAAAAAGTGATAAACGCGTTTGGTTGACTAGATGACCGCCATGGTCTTTCACCAACCCCATGTGACACAGTGGCAATCTTTGTTTACATTGATCAGTAATTTTGACATTGTGTCTGCATTTATTCTAATTTCTAGTGACAAGTGGTTACTTTTTTGCATGACGGCGCTTCGTATTGTTTCTGTTAATTATCTAAGTCATATGAAACAAAAAAATCAATCAATCCGTCTATTCGCTGGCGGGTGCTTATGCCTTTTTCATTATTCAACGTGATCTTGGACAGGAGGCTGACAGTTAACAGGTAGACGCTGAACATGTCTGGTGCGATGACGCAGCTCTGCTTTCCGCCAACCGTAACATGAAAGCAAGTCCAAGTTATGGTTCCTATGGACACCTTGGCTGTCATTCCCTGTGAATCTACCGCTCCTCATACAATCACTACGTGACGTCACATATTGATTGTCAAAAGAGCGACTAGCAATGATAAACAGTTACAAATTTTCTTTGAGGGTAATCTTGATGTTTTTTCAGAATAAACAGATCGAGTTGCCAAATGTTGTGGTTCAAATGCTTATAATTTAGTGGTGGGAACTAGTAATTTAACTTTCTTCGGAAAAAAAACTTACATTTGCTACGAGACAGGAGCCAGGACATCAGCAGCTCGCGCACCACTCCAAACTATAACCAAGCAGGTCAGAAGCAAACTTTCAAAACTGCTAGGAAATAGTTTCAGTAGCTCGCAAGTAGAAATTTTCTGTGCAATCTTTAATTTTTCTTTGCTGCACCGGTGGCGTACGTGCAGGGGATATTTCGGCGCAGCCAGTGAGGGTCTAATACGGTCTTTCGTATGATGTTAGAAACAGCGTTGAAATCTTGTAAACAAATAAACTAACATTTAAATTGTTCATTGTCTGTGCAGGAAGTGCGACAGGAGGACAGGCGAAACGGCCGTGTTGATTACAAGTCTAATACACCAACTGGCCATGGTGATCACAGGTTACACAACAACAAGAATAGCTAGTGATTTTGATTACCAGGCGAGCACAAAATCGCACTGTCGGAGCAAAAACATTCTTATGCGGTCTCAACTGGACTGCGAAAAAAAGGCAGTAACAAACGGAGATTCCTTTTGAATAAAAATTTCAAAAAAATGCATGCTGGTTGAAGCTTCGTGTCGATCGTGAATGAGCTAAAAACCAACAAAAACTCTATCTCAACATAATATGGTGAACATTACATTACTGAGGCCATTCAAGTTTCAGACTATGCGTACACCCACACTTTGAGCTGCCTTCTTGTGCAGTTAGAAATTTTTAGGATTTATAGGGATTGTTCAGTCGGGCAAGCTTAAGACGGTTTCTGTAACACTTAACCTGGAGCAAAACACTTGCTGTCATTTACCGGATAAGTCTTTTCAACGCAAGGTCATAAAAGTTTTATATGAAGTGTGTTTGCAGAGAAGTCACTGTTTTGTCGCTCGATTTCCAATTGCACACGCCTAAATGAAAATCATGTCGTAACAAGAAATTATTACTTTTGTATTTAAGTACAGAACCTTTCCGAGTATGCTGCTGATGACTCTCAACTCCAGACTATTCTGAATAAATTTGGCTTGAATATCCAGAACACTAGAAGATTTCCTTCAAAACAACATAATCAAAAAAGTTCCACTGTCATTCGTAACATCTTGATTTTACCTTCAGATAACCTTTTGGTGCAGTGTTTAAATCATCGGGGTCGGTCAAAACTGCCCATTTGTGGGTGAAGCTGTGGTCCGGGTTGGCATAAACTGTACCCAGGTCCATCTTGAACTTTCCGACCAACTTACCGCTCCGGATCAAGTTTCTCGAATGCATCACCTGAAGTATAAACACAGTTTGGAGCCTTGCGTAACTGCGCATACCCATTGCAGGCGCTACAGCGAGAGAAATCATGCGGGGCTTGTCCAATAACAATGCTGCATCGAGAAACGCATGCTTTCGAGCTTATTCCGTCTCAATCCTAGAGTTACAAAACGATAAAGCGTATCACATGCTCCTTTTGCGAAGTTGGTGGCCAAAGTCGCTAAGAGGTCATAAATTATGCAAGGCAGACATGCCATGAGTAGATGGGAAAGGTCGCCAGGCCGACAAGCGCCTCAACGCAAGTGAACGATATACAACTTCCGCTCATCACGATGTTGTGTGACACGATGGACGAAGGTGCTTCAGAGCTTGTTACCGATTTTACGGCGATAAGCGATAGCCGAGGAAATGAAGTATAGATAGCAAGGCTAAGTCTTTTGTCGAAAGAACTGCCCTCATTCTAAGCAACTCAATAAAACATTGAGCTTAATGGCAGCTTATTAGCCTTTGAAAAGTCGTCTATTGAAATTCCAGAGGGAGTCAAACCCCGACGGATGAAGTCAAACTGGAAATGTTGCAATTAACCTTCGTCGATTAAAAGTTTAAAAATTACCTAGCATTGTTTCAAACATGAAAAAACGCACCCGCAGCGAAGACATAAAGCGTGTGGGTGATGGCCTTTAAAAGACACATGAGTTCAGACTCTCATTGTAGCATTGTTTAACGTTCTCAACACTCGACGCTTTAGTCAGCGGTTGCCAGCTAAACCTTACGTCCATGCAGATCCTTTGCTACTTGGGTTACGCGGACAGATTCCACGAAGGTAAACCCTCCTAGTTGAAAAATTTGAGTCAGTAGTTCTTAACCAGGGTCCTCCAGTGAGGCGTCAATAAATTTCCAAGGAGGCTAGAGCCTTTAAGCGCTGTACAATATCGAAAGTGTAAGCAATAAGTTTACCAAACAATACATTTGCTTTCACAACTTATTTATAGCCATGGGGCTTAACAAAAAGGACGAGTACTTGAGGGAAGCGTAACACAGAAAATGTTAACTATTGTTTAAACTGTGAGTTACTCAATTTTCGTACATCAAGAATCATCATAAAGTCTAAGTTGTCGCAGTTTGGTCCCTCGGTAACTTTGTGAAGTAGCGAGTGTGATCGGGCGCGTAACTAGGGGTGGCGCTTAGCCCCCCGCATAATTTGTACCCCCCTCGAAAAATGTGTTGGGCACACTTTAAAACTATTAGACTTAGCTGAAAAATTTTGGGCCCCTCTCAGAAAACTCTTCGCCTCCTCTGGCGTATCAAGCTGGTTGCGATCCTGAGTGTGACGCAAATCGTTAATAAACTGTGTCGACAGATTGCCAGACATATGCACGACGCTCCGCATAGCAATTAGTAAATAGACTTTTCATCACAGTTTCCTTGCTGGAATTCCCCTTCAACTGGATATCGTCACAACCACCAATTTTTCTCACTCACCGACAACGTCAGCATCTTATCAAAGAGGACCTGACGAGGCAGGTGATAGTCGAAGACGAAGACTTCGCTGTAGTACGGACAGTTCGTCGACTCCTTCTGGGTCGTGAACTTCTTGTCGTCGCCGACTTGAACCATCACCACCGGATCCATATTCGTTCCGCTGAGCTGCCTCGCTTCAATCACCGTGACAGACACCTGAAAGAAAAATATAAAACGGGGAATTTTTGTTTCGAAGACCGATAGCACGCATGCCAGGTGATGTTGCTAAACATCAAGAAGAAACATTGGTTTGGGCAGAACCCTGTTGACTGATCCAGGGTTTCCTACAAATTCTTTAAAAACAAATCTTATGCTAACAATGATATCAGAGATTTCGATCGGTTATCGAAAAAATACACACTGCCCGTATTTTTTGTTTTCCAGCGGAGACAAACGTTCTTTTCCTCAACGTTAAAATGTTGGTACAGTTCGATATGTCACGACCCATTGAAAACTCGCATTAAATAACAATGGAAGTTGCGTGTGTTGGCATCAAGAATATGATTTACGTAAGATTACCTATTTGGAAACAAATAAGGGTTAAAAACATTTTGTCAATTACCTGAAAGTCTTGGGGTTTCAGCGCACCGGATTCGAAGCGGATTTCCGGCTTTGAGCTGCAAAATACAACAAACGGTGCAAAAAAACGAGCAAGGCAAAGTCTTTTGTCAGCAAAGGGTTTCTTATTTTGAAAACGCACGAGGAATTCTCACTAACAACAAATTGCAGGCGTTGTAGGTGATTCTACATCAGTGTTGGGCAAAGTTTCGTTATGATAGCCAAAACTACCTATTCAGTCGTAATTAAAGGCTCATGCTTATTTTTGAAGGGCCAATTTCAAACATACGCTGTATTCAGATACCTGTTACAAAGCAATGTTATCTTAAAGGAACGATAGTGTCAGAGAAGCCTCAACCACAGCCATCGCACTGTTAGAGATTTGTATTAAATTGTTTGTTGCTATTGGTGTAACAATTTCAATGACACACTAATTTAATTCACCTGCTTTCCATTTTCAATTTTGAATCTTGTGGATCTGTTGTTTTATACATTTTGTTAAAAGCGGTCCGCGAGTTGTCACGTTTTTGTAAAATGTCCCGTAAGTCAAAGTAGTTGGGCCCGGAATGGGACGTTTCGGCGCCGCCGTTTCGGCGATGGACGTTCCGGCGATGAAATGTGAAATGTATTTTCCTTTGGAATGTCACCAAAGTGCAGAAGTTCGCACTGCCGTCGTCTGGGAAGCGTGTAAGCGCAAGAGTCAGTCTAGCGTTTGTCCCAGATCTTTCTAATTATGCTGTATTTATTGCGATTCATGATGCATACCATAAATTTGGAAGTGCCATTACTGCATATTCGCACACCGATAGGCAACTGATGGCAAGAAAGTACGCTATATTCTTAGATTAACTGTGAAATGCAATCAAACTGATACCTATGTGAAAGATCAAGCTATAGATGCTGTCCAGGCTTAACTTTTGTGTAAACTCACAAACGCCTCATGTCAGCAATAATAAACGTCACAAGCCATATTTCTTTACACAAGTGGTCACGGTCGCACTAAGGTTTTCCAAAATCCTGACGGACGGGAAACTACACTGGCCACTGGCCATCAGGATGACAACAAAAACACTTGTGAAGCAAACATCCTTTGTAGTCTAACCTTCAAAGTATTTCAAAAACACGCATGTTTTTCGCATAATACATTTGCGACCACCATCGCCGAAACTTCCCGCCGCCGAAACGGATCGTCGCCGAAACGGATCGTCGCCGAAACGGCAACGCCGAACTGTCCTAGACCGAATTGGGCCATGCTGTTTTAGCCCGCGCAACCGGCGTAAAACTGTAACTCTTACATAACACGCGGCCTAATGAAAAGTGTTCAACGGCCCACACTTGGGCCCAGGCCCACGGTTTACTGACCGCTATTCTACAGCAAAAATGCGCTCCAGAAAAGATTTCTTGAAGAAACACAAAAACAACAACGCACGCGTTTCGTTAAAGACGCAATGGTATATGTTTCGTTTGGTTTTGTTGCTTATTAAAAATACCAATGAGGGCAGACCATTGTCTGAAATTATAATTAGTTTATTTTGAAAAATAACCCTTATGATTGTCATCCTGCATACGATGCTTGAAGTTTACTACATATAACGGTAATTGCAAAAGGCCAAATATTCAAGTAAAAAAATGGTGTGCGAGCTACGTATTTCAATCAACAGAAATCCTCACTTGAACTGAACCTTATTCAATGTATTCAATGTATGATTTGCACCGTTACTGTTATACTATGTAAACACTGCACGTGATGACATCATCAGCACAGCGACTGCTCTTACAGAACCGTGAAACAAGTTGCCTACCGCAATTCATTTTGTGCAACATCCTTAAATAAGCGCATAACGAAAAATGGTCTTCATATAAAAACGAAACCAAAAGCGAGTTCCTCTATACTGAAATTGGTGATGGAAGCAGGGGTGGATTCTATGGGGGGCGAACGAGGCGGTCCCACCCACCCCCTTTTTCAAAGATGCCGTGTGGCCTCCCTTTTCAGAGTTACGCACTTAATTTTTTTCATCGTTTGCTATGAACTACCATGGAGCCACTCAGGAATTTAGTTCATAAACTGAAATGTGAAATAAATTTAATTATTTCATCCACCTAGTCCCACATCTACCTTTTTGCAGTGGCGATGTTTTTGGGCCCCTTTCTGATACTTTTCATCGAGCCAATAAATTCTAATATCCACCTCTGGATGGAAGATTTGGAGCCAGAATTGGAATTACCTGCCAGGGCCCTGAGCCAAACTCGTGAGACCCTAAATTAAAATACAGCCGGTTCCACTACTGAAAGAATGAACATAACCTTGGTGTTACAAAACTGGCAGTTCTGACGAAAATATATTAGCATCCTGTCGTGTTTTTCAGCCATCCTTGTGTTATATAATTTATCTTCATTCTACTCCCAGATATCTTCAGCTACTGAAAATCCTGGCATGCTTGAAGCTTGACAATGTCTAGTCGTAACCGAAGTTCAAACATAGTGTAAATATTCCCACCGCTTGTTGGTTACGTGTTGGTCAACCATGGTCAGTGACGCAACTGAGATGTTGTCCGGCACATCCAGCACTATCCGCGGCTCTCGTCTCCCGCTGGCAACCGGATCGTCTTTTTGAAAAATACGTTTGAAGGTTTTTATGCATTTTATTCCGTCAGAAAAGGCATTCACACCCAACAATGTTATCTTGGAGCTTCATGCTCTCACTAAAATTGACGAAATCGTCTTTTTGAAACAATTTCAAAGGATGGTTCTTTGCCGAACATAAGACTATAAAAACACATATTTATAGGGAAGTAATATGTTCAGAATGTCTTACTACAGCCTTCTCCCTTCTCCATTTTGAGTAAGCGTTAACATTCTATGAAGATGCCCGCTCTCGTTGTTTTCCCGCAAATACCCTGGAAGACATGACTTGTGCACAAAAAAGCTTCCAAATTGAATCTAAATTAGCGGTTAATTTTTCCAGGACTTCTTCAATGCAACATGATTTTCAAGGATGGCAGAAGCAACAGCAGGCAGAATCCATTTATAGCGTTAAAACACAATTGCGCAACATGTTGACTGCGGTTTGTTCCAAAGCTTAGCCTTACAGCAAATATCCCCAAAAATATTGATGGCGGTTGTGCCAAAGCTTCCAACAAGTTTCTTTTTGCGGTCGTGCGAGAGCGATAAGCTGAACGTTTTACCTCTTTAACCTTTAGTCTCAAAGCAGATCTTACCGAGAGCTGATTGGTTGGCGATAGTAAGATCGTCATCATCGCGAGGTCGTCGCTTGCTGCGCAGTCCAACTGCACCAAACAAATTCTTCCCACTTCCGCTGAAAGAAGCAAACGGTGCTTGTTATTGGCAACTGTCATTAACTGATAAGTCACTGTTGCTTAACGATGCAGATAGTCATAAATGATTCAGAATTTTACAGACATTTTATGCAGTCAAACGTGCACGTTCCACAACGTCACTGAGATAACATCGTGAAGAGTTCTGGATGATGAATGTCAAGACATGTGCTCAGTGGCGGATCTAGCGTTTGAAGGGTTGTGGCACGGATTGTGGCCAATACATATTACCACGTTTGAACTTGAACGTTTCAGGACTGCAAAAATTATGCAAAAATTAAATTTTTAGTTGTTTTTCAGACGTAACCATTTCAAGATGCAACTTTGTCTTACTTTTTCCTTAAAAAACTGAGGAGAAAAACAAAATCACTGCCCTTATTCGAGTGTGGCAGCACTTTGTAAAGCCAAGGAAATCGCTACTCTTACTGAAAAGTGGCGCCGATTCAGAGTGGAGCAGTGATCCATCGTTAGGCGGCAACTGCCCCACATTGCCACTCTACTTGGATCCACCACTACAAATACTAACCACGTCTAGACAACGAACCGTTAATTCGTGCTTCCAACCATGTTTCTGTGTTGCAGTGCAGTTTCTTCCAATTGCCAGCAACGAGACGTTGCTCCGTGTTCGGCACTGAAGCATGCAACGTGGCAAAATATATTTCTGGTAGAGTGTGTTATCAAAACGCTGCGTTTACAAAATCGAAACCTTACACTTTTCCAGGTCATTTTCCACAATTTCGCCGAAACAGTTTCCAATAAAAGAAAGGTTCTGCTAGCGCCAAGGCCAAAACAATACTGAGCTAGCTTCAGCCAATAAAGCACCCCTGTCTTTACTCTGACTTTGTGGTATGCCCGTCAGGAAACTTCAAGTTTGAAGGCCTTTGCAAAAAGGACACGTTCTCTGTGACATCCGAGTGCGTGCAGAACACTGAGACGAAGTTTCAATGCAGTCATTGGTTGGATTTCGATCATGTGACATACTTAGATAGGCAAGTGGAGGCGAATACATGCTTCTTTTCAATGACCACACGTGCATACAACAGCATGCAGAACAACAAAACAAGCAGTAAGTGTATTCGGAAGACACTGTCACAGAAAAGGAATATGGTCGTCTTTTAAAGATACTTAGGTGTTTATGTCTGTAGGGAGAGTGAGTGAGCATAGGAAAATAATTCTCAGCAACTGCTGCAGCTGACTAAAGCGTGATCTGCAGTATTTTCTGATCAAATGGCATGCGTGTCAAAAATAAAGGTCAGTGCACTGCTACGATAAAGCACACAAGGGAAAACTTTCCGACAACAACGAGCTAACGTCACGATCGTCATACGCCACGTTAAACGCCTCGAATGCGAAACGCAACCAGAGACGTTTGCAGTATGTACCCAGTTTCGACGTGGGCGTGGCCTGTGCTGTGGGGCTGATTTGGAGGCTCCTGAGTTGACATATTTTGCCCAATCTGCTGTGTCTTCAAAGCAGCCGCACGGAAGCGCTGCAGAGCCGCAGAGGGGCGTGGCCTGACGTCTTCGTTATCCCTTCGTGCGATGTTAGAAAAATGAGAACGGCATGGGATGAAAAATTGCCATTTAATTTACAAATACTCAAAAGATACACCTGCCTTTCAACTAAGATAAGAATTTCTCTTTTAATAAAGAAAAGACTTCGGTGCTACAAAAAATTGAAATAGAATTTCGTCGAGATAGCCATTGCAAAAACGAAAACAAAACTCATATTGTCTAAAAAAACACAATATGGAGGCGGATTGTGATACACAAAAAGTGCACGGATTTCAGAAAATTAAAATACAGCGAAATTACTCAAAAAAATGAAGACAGAACTAAGGCTCGTATGCAGGATCGGATAAAGACCAAGTTAGACTTAATGCTGCAGTGCATGCTTGGTCAACACTAATTCGCAATCTGACCGACCAGTGCGCCTTAATTTCTTGTGAAGCAACCAGTCAGCTACTGTTGAACATTCGCTTTTATAGATTGCGGACCAGTTGCGCCTTCCCATTGCTTCGATTCTGATGCTTAGTGCTCAGCACAGTCGATCACAATTAGCCAGCTAAGCGCAGGTTCCCTTGGCCTTGCAGTTTTTTGCACAGTGCTTTTCTAAAGCTTTATGACATGAGTTACGACATGACAGATCCATAAAAAGGATCTCTGTTTCAGGTGGTTCTACACAAACCCACACGACCAAGTTGACTACAGTACTAAACACGCCTTTGTGCGAAATTTACTGAAACGCATGGATATCAATGTCTTGGCTGTGTGTACAGTGTTGAAACACAAAATGACAAAAAGTGTGCTGTTGAGATTACATCCACGCAAGTAAGTATAAAATCAATTTAGGCAAAATCGTCGTTTCTCATCTGTGCCTAAAGTAGGAATGGACTTAATAAGGCTCCAGCACTCGTGTGGACAACGACCGTGCTTTCAAGCATCGTAGCAACACATCCAACGCAAACTGCAATTGTGCAACGCTTTTGTTTCACATTTTCACGCTGGACTTAAGAACACAGCCGGAGCTGCTGGCAACGCAGTTTATCCAAAGAACGAACATGTCGCCAACAACACTGCTCAAATTATAGATCCATGTTTTCTTTTAAGTTGATTGGAGCGCGAAGGCTGCAAATGCGCCGACACAAGTTACTTTTTGCGATTGTTGGAGCTTGGGAAAATTACTCGCTAATTAGCGTCGCAACGTTTCATACCGTTCTCTTTGGTCCGCAGCGAAAAAAAGCACAAATACGCTGGTTGTAANCCACCGAGAACTTTCTTGGCTCGGCTTCTTTTGGTTTTAGGACTGCTGNCAATGAAACCTAATAGTGCTTCTGTAAATGACACTGTGAGGTCAGATATATCTTTGATTACAATCAACGTAACGAAATATCTGTTTCATAAACAATCCATAGCAATCAAAATCGTTCTGTAGGTAGCGCAAAAAAAACATTTTAAAAAACATGTCACAGAAGCTAAATTTTATCCAAACGTCTTCGAAATCCACATTGCAAACGTTTTTACTAAGCCATTATAATAATGAAGAAATAGGTTTAAAACAAAATCAAGAAGTGCTCCAACACAAGCTTACGAAACAATAAGCTGCAAAATAGAGGCTGGAAAAAAGTCATAATTGAAAATTTCAATCACAAATGGGGGATGGAGGATAAGAAACAATATCAGTCGATCGACCTTCGAGACTTTAATCAGTGCAGCTTTTGCACGCCTGAAAAGCAACCTTAACGAAAATAAAAGCGTACTGACCTTTCCTGTTCACCATCTTTGCTCAGCAAAGGTATACGCACCGGGCTTACGGGAGCAAAAAACAAAAAGTAGATGCAGTGAGCACATCATTTATACGTAATTTGGATACAAATGCAAACTTTATACAAGAAAATAAATAAAATTATTCTAATGTGCTGTCTCATTAACGCGTATGCTGAACAACTCCACGCTCTTGCACACATCTACGGCACGCAGCATACGAGAAAGCCTACATGGCGATGTCCGAATGTGCTTCGAGTTGACAAGAAGCTGAAACGTTTTCTTCAAATTGCCAAAAAGGGCGGGAAGTTTGTAACTAGCCTGCCGCTTTCTTGTTTTTGTGCTTGTTTTCTTTGCACAATATGAGTTTCACATCAAGCCATTTTCGGGAAAAAATCAAAAGTTACAACAACACTAGTGGAATGCCACAAGAAAAGTGGCTTTTCAATCAAGTAGTTTCCCGATTTTCCGCATCGTTCTGTTACGTTGCCTCTAATAAAAACTCAGCCTTTTCAGAAATCAGTTCTGTGGGTGATACAAGCGGAAAACTTACCGATCATCAGCTATTTTAATATAAGAATCACGGTCGGAGCGAAGGTGAAATTTTCACTCAAAAAAGTGTTTATGTTGTTGCTACTCGAAACAGAACGGCACGTTCCTTTCACGAACCAACCTTTGGACAGAAGCCGCATTTCTGTCGAAAACTTTGCTCAGGTTTCCCAAAGACTTCTCCCGCGCGGTCCTTCCCAGAAAGCTTGCGACAAAATCAGACGAGATCACGACATGTGCTCCGCACTGCCTACGACTCACTGCGACGAACAGGCTGCTTTTGCTGTTCTTCACGAAACGTAAACTTCCCCTGATTTGCAACATTGCCAGTCGCTTCTACCCTGAAGGTATCCAGTTTTAAATAAAATTATCCGGGAAGTAATTCACGACTATGCATGATATACGATTAGGTGTATATCATTGGCAGGTACGAACAATAAATCTAAAGACATATTCAGCATCTACAACATTTGTTTCCTTATTGGTCAGAGTGCACAGTGCAGTGCAAATCATTTGAATACATGCACTTTCACGAAAAATTTTTCGTGAAACTTTTGAATATCTATTTTACAGCAAGAGACATATCCATGACAAAGGCATTGCGTCAAGTCTGATGTAATGGATGTGATCCACCAATGGTGCAAGTTCTATTTCTTCACAATACCTTTTTCTACAATAGGAATTCCTGCTCTCTTCCGTCATCAAATATTCATATTTAAACTCATTCACAAAATAGTTACGAAAACAAAATATCCTAGTTTTGATGTGGTTTGTTTTTTAATTAGATATTGTTTTTTCACAGTTTTGAATTTTATACCAACTTCAGCTTGGTAGTTTGTGCACGTTATTCCGCATTCATAGAGTCAGAAAACTCAAAAACGTGAATAAAACCTCCAATAGTGTTGGTTGCAAATGTTATGAAATCCTGGAATGGGGTCGTCGGTGTTTTCTGTAGTTGTAATTGTTTTTTCATGTGAATATTCTGTTCAAACTAGCAGTCAAAATCACTTTTATATTTTACAAGCTTTAGTGACAATTCACCATAAGGACAAGCAGCTACATGTAATCAAAATGTATTTTACGAAAAAATCGATTTCGCGTTTATTATGCATTTTCAGTCCTGTAAATTGCAAGCAAAAGCTTACGGGTGAAGTGATGAAAAGCTAAATCAAGACTGAGAAAGCATGCCGACTAACGCGAAATCGATTTCCTAGCAAAATACTTCATTAGTTTTAGCTGCTTGCCCTTGTGGTGAATTGTCAATGAAATGTGGATGCGTGCAGTGGAATCATCATAAAGTTTTGAAAGCAGAGGATGGCAGGCAGATACCTCGAATGCTCGACACACACTCTTTACAAGTTCCATTTATCCATTTATGTTGATTGCTCTTCAATCATCAGACTAGCATAGTAAGGTAAAACCAGTTCAGCTTGTTTGGGTGAAACATTTAGAACATAAAAATGCGTAAATAAATCCAAACGAAGTTTTGGAACGAAACGGGCAGAGCTTGACGAAACACAACACAAAAATGCAAATAATGAATGAATGAATGAGTTTGTGAATGATTGAATGAATGAATGAATGAATGAATGGATGGATGGATGAATGAATGAAATAAAAAATCCAACGACAAGACAAGTGCGTAAAGTAAAACATTCCTGTATAATAACATCTGCTCACACGACGCACGCCGAGCAATTCGGTGTTTCACGTTTAATTTTGCAGGTTGTGCTATTTCGTGACAAATTTTAGAAATATTTACAATATGTATGAACATTCAAAAACCAACCTTTTCTTCGTGGCGGTGCTGTACTTGCTTGCAGAGGATTTCATACTCAAAATATCCTCAGGTTTTTGCGGAGCAAAGTCCTCCACAGCCCAGTTTCCAACTGTCCCATCTGGTGCAAGGTACTTTATTGACAAAGTGACGGTTGTCTGCAAGAAAAGGTTTGTCAAAGTATGGTCCACAAGTTGTTATAAAGTATTGTTCACAATCAAAGTATGGTTCAAAATTTGCAGAACTTGTCAGCACCTAATATACCAGGCAATATGTGTGCAGGTGGAATGGAATACAAAGGGAACTGAGGAGAGGGTTGTTGTTAATAGTGTGACCTCATGTAGTTGTGGGTGGAAGCACGTTTGGGAAGTTTGGCGATATCGATTGTTTGGCGATATCGAAGTTTGGCGATATCGACTGTACACGCATAAAAATCATTTCTTGCTTGACAATCTGACGTAATTTAAAATAAGTCATTGAGGTTCAGCATTTCCTAAGGTCCCCAAGGAATAGACGACAGACTTGTGCCTCAAGCGTGAGTCCTGTATAGAGGGACCCATATTTTGACTGGGTAGACTTTGCTTGAAAAAATGAGTTTTTTGCATTTTTAAGTGGGTTTTTCTATTTCAGCTGATATTTGGGTGACGCAGATTGGCGACAGGTCGAAGCCTAAATCTTATTCGCGTTGAAAACTTGTGGTTCTAACATGTTGGGATGTTAAGTATAAAAAAATAGAATACGTTTGAACAAAACAATTCGCTTTCACCAAAAGTCGCCTACACTTTTTACCTGAATGCGCGTATCTGGTATAGCATCAAACGACATTGAGGCGTATCGTTTGGTACCAAATACCGACCCAAGTAGTAGGGAAAGACGCGATTACTGTAGAGCAGTTGTTTTCAACCTGGGGGACGCGACTGCCGTAGGGGTCGTTTGCCATGTTTCTAGAGGTCGCGAGAGATTCTGACAAAAATATTTATAATTACTTCTAGATTTTATATTTCGTATGTGGAACCACTTTTTGTCGTAGCTAAAATAATAGGATCACCTGGCAGTACGTTTCCATTCAAAATTGTTTTAGGCGTGATTATGACCATCACAAAGTTTTGAGTGTGATTATGACCATGACAGTACTGCTGCGTTTGCCAAACCACGAATAAATTTGTGACGTAAGGATATGCTGTCGTTGTAAATTAGATATCTGAATGCGGTAGCTATCTTGGGAGTTTTTCTAGTTTTCAATGAGTTGTAGTGTGGAGTGATTTGTGTACTGCACTGGTCTCTTTCACTAATGCTGCCATGTGCATGAATTTTCGCTGACGGGAAAGTCACGGTAAAGTATATACGATCCGCCAGCACTATAACAGCAGTTGACAATCTGAAACTTATCTCCGGGTTATTCGGTACGAACAGCTGACAGCCTATGGCTATCTCCCAAAAACAGCGTTTTATAGACTTTCCAAGCCTCACAACCAGACTTGCTTAAAGGAGGAGGGATGTTGCATTTTGCAAATCTTTATTTCAGCATTAGGCAACACTTTTGTTATCAATGTACCGTAAAATTGTTTGCTAATGGTACTCCGCTTTCACACCGTGAAGAACTTTCTCGGGTCACACACAAAATAGCAGCGTGCTGTCTTAACGCTAGCAATGGTTTGCACATTTGTTTGTGCAGGCGTTAAGCACGTTTTACCAAATAGCAAATATCAACACATTTTTTTCTGAAAGGATTTCCAGCGCCTTCAAACACATTTTGTTTCGACATCACGCAGATGTAGAGGGCTTAAAATTATTGCTGTTTACGGACCAACCAAAACTTTTTGATTGAGATCATCAGCAAAATGCCGTTTAAAACCAGAGACGTATTCATGGCTATGACCTACAAGATCGAGAGTGGGTTCAAATTTCAAGTCCGAAGCAGAGATCTTGCCAAAAACTACGGGAACGGGACCTAAAGCCTTGAGACCTACATTCGACATCTGAAAATTCGTTGGCTTCGCCTGGATTATCTTGAATTTAGAAAAAAATGTGAGCCATTCTTCCCAGCATCAATTTCGTCGTATTTGATCCAATTCTGTCAACTGGTTTGAATTTTCTTTTCCAAACTTAAGATCAACGGCGAACAGGTTGAACTGATGGATCTTTGCGAAACCATGTTGATAGAACATTCAAAGTCTCGATAAGGTGGACTCGAGACCGTGACTTACATCTATCGTGACCAAGATGAGATTTCAGATTTTCCAGACAGAGACTTACTGCAGCTAATGTCGAGATTCTATCATCTGACCTTAGTAGTGACTTCTACAAAAAAACTCGCTTGTGCCAATAACTCATAGTTCCAGATTTTTGGGCCTAGAACTGAAACAAAGCTGTCCACATCAGTAAATGTATTTTGTCCCAGCCAACACTTTGTCTATTTTGTTCTCACTTAAAGAAATTCAGGTATCGCAACAATAGTACTGTTACAGTATTCGACATCGCAATCAAGGCAATAAGAAAGCGTAAGAAAGTGTAAACATAATATAAGATCTCACCTCAATGCTGTGTTGTTTGCATCAAGCAATGAATCAGAAACAGACAAATCTCCTTGTTTCACAACTTCCTGAAGAACCATTTGGAATCTACCGATCAGTCTGAAATAGTAAATATTGTTCGATCATCTACTAATATTCGTTACACCATGCATTCGTCATGTATAAACCTTGAACCAATATTCAAAACAAAAAAAAACAATCTTTCACCTTGACAACGGATAAATGTTACAATTGTGTTTGCGAGAGTTCGCCAAACAACTAATCGCATTGGAAGGCAAAACGTGCGAAATAAAATGATTACCTGTTCGAAAATACTTTATTGAAGTTGTACACATCGATTGCGATCATTTCGTTGTCTTCGATGTTGCTGGCCAGTGGCCATTCGAATATCTGCGAATCAAAGGGTGTTACTAGTCTTAGACTAGAGACGTATAAGTAAGCAACGGCGCTGGGAGGAGGCTTCACAAAGCTTGTTTTCCAAATATATCCTCGAAAACGCTAAACGCTTATGAGCACGCTCGTTTGGGACTTGCGTTACAGTCTGCTTGGTAAGTTCATTGGCAGATGCACAACTTCGAGATTGACACTGCCTTCGCCAAACCTTTTGTCTCTTCCATCACAGCAGCTGTATGCAATCTTATGAACGGTCATAAAAAATATAATTGTAAAACCACCAACACCCAAACAGTCCCTTACTTCATCGAAATCTGCGACATCTTCACAGTCTTCGATAGTTCTGGTCTGATAGGCATGATCTGCGAAATTAGGTGTCGATTTATAGCAAAATGCACAAGCTCAACATTTAAACAGCCACTGCATGTAAGTTTGAAGCAAACAGTAAAACCAGAACGTGGCAGAATAGTGTTATTGGTGTGAAAAAAACAATTCAAAATCAGATCAAGTGTTCAACCATAAAGAGTTTTGGGTCGTTTTTCTTTGGGCAAAGCATAAGAATGGCAAACAACAAAAACAGCCACTGAAAAGTTACCGTCAGTTCACAGTCTCCTAGTGGGTATCGGCTCAAAATGGGTAAATCAGCTATCCCCTGGTTTGTGAATTCTGTTCAAAAACTCTAACTAAGCACTTTCCACCAAAGCCACCAAAGTCTGTATGTGTTTGCTAAGTGGTTGGTTTTTCAGCGAAAAGGACTGATAAATCACGCGTTCAGCAAGCACAGACTTTTTGTGGAAAAAGCCGGTTTCGTCCTAGACTTGAAGTGCACATGCGCACTTTAACAGTTTATGAAAGGTTTTAGGATATGACGTGAAAGCAAGAAGTGACGGATCACGGGATGGGGACTATTTGGGAAAGTTGGTTCCCAACTGACGCCAGCATTCCGTTTTTTTATAATGTCATCCCTTTCAACAGGTGAGCCTCGTTTCCTGGCTTCTGATCCTCCGCAAAGGCAACAATCAATACAAATATCGTCGCTCCGACAGCTCGTCTCCTGACAGACCCACAAACGTCAGGTCTGCATCTACTTTTGCGTGAAAGCTTCGAGTGATTATGATATTTTCAAGAAATAAAACAAGCTTGCCGTCATCGCTGCGGACATTGGGCAGGAAGCGCAAAGGACGAAAAGCGTGGCCCTCATGAATAATTTAATGCTTGGATTTGCCATTCTCAGACAAATGCTAACTGGAAGTAGTGCGCAGTTGAAATAAAGGTTATAGCACGCAATACTAAAATACAAAAAATATATAGACGTATCTCAGGCTCTTCGTTTGAAAGAAACAAAACTCCGGCTTATCAGACGCTTTTCCAAAAGCGACATTTTCCGGTTTTTAATCCAGTTTGGCAGTTTTTCGCTGACGGGAGAGAACTCAGCAGTAGAAAACATTTTTTATGATGGGAAAATATTTCGGCAATCGCCTTTGAAAGCATTTTACGCTTAAGTTAGGATGGGTGCAGTTTTATCATTACAACGGTTACCTGGACCACATGACAAGAGTTGACGCAAGCTTGACTGTACCTATTTTCTGGGGGCCGAAATGGACGGAAAAATAATTTACCACACCATAACATACACTGATTCCGTAAAATAAGGAACAACAGTATATTTATTGCAGTTGAATAGCAATATAAGTATCAACGTGGTGCTTCTACGTGTTACAAATTTACTTCAAACATTTAGCACTGGTCTAGTGCAGTGCTTTCTGTGCAGTGGCATCCTTGTCGTGGTACTGTGTAATACATCTAATTTGAGCGGTAACCAAACGTGGTAACCAAGGGTGGTACAAAATTCTTACGTTGTATAACCAACCTATCCTTCGACTTTTGCTCAGTAAAATCATTCGGATGTCATGAAGTCATTAAAATGTAGCTGTTACACGACATCTTGAAAAAGGCTCTCATTAACATCCAACTACAATAGTTTTTGGTTACGGTAACGACGATAATCGCGCAAGACAACAGAAAAAAACGAATTGGAAAACAACTTGAGAAACGTTTTTTTTAGTTGGCACCGAGTCAACCTGTATTAAAATGATTTTGTTTCATTGTATCAAAGATCGCTCGCAGAATCACTTAGAGCCTTTACCAGGTAGTTTCTTTGTAAGAAGCTATCCGAAATACACAATGTGCTCAACTCCATTGTAAATCGGTACTTTACTTGTATGCCCTAGCCTTTCTCTTTGCACACTTGTAATTGTTACGCCTTTTGCTAAGCGGTTTTCTTGTGTTATGACTCACAGTAGGTTTCAAATTAGAAAGATCCAAAGCAACCATAGTACAGTGTTTAGTGACCAGGCGTGTCGCTTCAACTACGCAAACAACGGCGAGCGAACCTGGACATGGCGCGAAGGCCAGTGGGCGACGTGGACGTGTCGGGAAAGCTTAGATTTCACTGCGTGGGTGACGAATCGCGTTGGTCTTCGGTCGAGCCAAGAAACGCAGTGAGAACAATCTTGGCAGTGTACCGTACAATGTAAAATGTAATGCAAATGCCTTGACTCGATACATAATGTGTTGATTAGGACCAGTGGGGTATGTGTCAACTTAGGTAAGAAGCCACATTTGCAGACTTCTGGGCAAAACCCACAAAAAGAAAAGAAGCTAATGAAACAAGAATGACATGCCAGGGGGATCCACAGCATAATGTCCCCCTAACAAAAGTAGTTTCGTGGCAAACAAGCGCATCTCCTGCCACTGACGGCCACCATCGTGGTAACGGGTTGAAATGTTAAGCTGAAGGCCTGGAATCTCGTTAAATAATACGCTCTTGTGAAGATGCACTTCCATATATTTACCAAAAGAAGAAACTATATTCGCAAATTTTCTACAGCACTACATAAATTTCCTTTACAGAACACCAGACAAAGAATTTGACTGTGTTTTTCAATTGATGTCATAAAAGGGAAACAGGTTTGTGCGTTAAAAAACGATCACGTTGTGTAGAAGCAGCTGTCGACAGGCAACGTAATTCTCTGTTAGTATAGTGCTTGTTTGACGGGTTCATCTTACTTCATAACGTCCTGCACAATCTAGGCATGAATCCGACAACATACCATTTTCAACGCAGAGCAACTGCGAGCTCTGATAAAATCTTTTCAGCACACGTGGTGACCGAAGCATTTCGTGGTAGCTTTTTCCTATATTTTGTTTCGTTTTAGTCGAAAAACAAGCAGCCCAAGCTACTAAAAGATCCCTTGCTAAATTTTCGATCAGAAGTAAATACCTCAGTAAGAAAACGTGAGAGGCAATGGTGTAGTTGCAGGAAATATGAAGTAAAGTCGTCCCCTGTTTTTTCAAAGAGATAATGACATTCCCATTCTTCATGTGGCACCAAATTATTATCAGCGCCTTTGTTGTCACATTTTGTGAAAGTTTGAACGAAAAAAAACAACCAGGTTGACTGCAACAAGTAAATGCTTTGCTGTGGTAGAGTATTCCTCCGCGCCTTTTATAAGCCACTGGTGAATAAGGTTTATACCACGTCTGAGCAGTCAAAGGTTTCGAGAAAAGTGGCATTATTCGGTTACATACTTGCGCACAGCTTTGGCAAACTTCCAAGCCAACAGCGTGCGAATCCGCACAAACGGACGTCGCTCGCAACGTTTTGTGATCAACAGACAAAGATGTTCTTACGCAAACACCCTTGAACATTCACTTCGCTTGAATGTTGAAAGATGGCTGCTGGAAATGACTTTGTGGCTTCGTAGGTCGAGCCTTTCCGACTCCAGTAACCGCTATAGCTACAGCCGACTCAGGCAATGTTGTATGCAAGTGTTCGCTAAACTGCTTTCATGGGTTACCTGTTACCAACGTCTGACACACCATTGCCACCATCGTGGAAGCGTAAAACGTAAAGAGATTTCAAGACTATGAAGTCTATAAACCAAAGCACCGCCATTTCACAAAAGGCAAGTCAAAAACATGTCTTTTGCTCATCGAAGGTGGTTGCTGAGCTAAAAACTGAAGCACACCGTGCCGAAGGGTACAAAATCAAGCCACTGTCAACAAAAGTTTCAAACATACAGACTCGTGCAGCCGCTGACATTTTGTGAAGTTGACGCCCACTTCGCGTATCAGTCCAAATTCAAAATTATTGTCAAGGCGATATACGTTTGCATTGGCTACGATGCTCTCTTGAAACGTTGTAAATGTAAAATATTTGATGTGAAAAAAACAATTTACAAAAAATATTGAAGGTACTTCATTGCAAACGTCAATAAAATATGTTAGGTTTAGTTTTACTTTTTTTAACTAATTTTGATGTTGTGAACCTACTCAAACTTGCCAGTTCCTCGAATTTGTTGACTTTTAGTTGAAACAAATAAACTGTATGTGCTACACGTTTATCTAAGGGGGCTTAATAAAATAAATCCATAAGTTTTCGACAAGCTCCTCTTAAATGTTTTATTTGTTTTTTTTAGGATCTACATGTATACTCTGTGCTATTCATTTTTTTCGCTAAGACAGCTCGGTCATATGTCCCATAATGGTATTAAAACTCGACGTAGCAGTATTCACGACTCTATATTTCTGACATTATGACCGAATTGACTTAATTTTTTCGGTCATTTAAACAGAATTCGGTCTGTGACCGAAAAATGACCAAAAAAACTTGATTCCTTGATTCTACGTATGAATGATTGTAAAAATAATATTTCTGTAAATGTCAGGGTCAGCCAATGAAAACGAATTTTTCTTTGATATCTATACCTCACCAAGAAATGAAGCAAGGTAGTGCAAGCAAATTTTCGAAACCTTTTTCGGTGGTCTCAAGCTCAATAAAAAACGGCTTTTTAGAGCATGGGACTGCGCAAGCATTCACAATAAAAGCAGGTCCCACGAGAGGGGGTGTAGCCTGTGCGCCGAACCAGAGCCCATGAGAGGCTAGGGGGCCCATGAACCTCAAAGTTCAAAATTGAACTGGGCAATAATGCATAAAGTTTTTATTGTTATAGATTTATTTATACAGTCTTGTGCGAATTAATTGACTAAAATTGTGTATACAGTTGTTATGCGATGTTTTGGCATTTCTTTTGATGTACGCTTGGGAATATCTCAATCGCTGCTGTTTCATTGTTAGTCCAAAACACTAAGTACTGCGTGACGTGGCGGAACAGTCGAAAACTATGTTTTATGACGTCGCATAGGACTATCAGCTCAATAGTGTTATAGAATGAAGCCAGTTCTTTCTGTTGTGTAAGTGAGAGTACATTTGGAATGTCTGTGGTTTTCAATGGCAGATATCACACCTAGGAAGCGGAAACGTATTGTTGCGCTTTCGGAACACTGAGACCATACCCAAACAGCCATTGCAAATTACAAAAAGTATACAAGGAAGACGAGTTTTCATTTACAGAAGGATTTGATGCATGCCTGAGTTCACACAAGCTCAAGTACAATGCAACGCCGCCTACTGGAGTCTGGCAGAAAATCTAAGAATCCGGTAAAAATGCAGCGTCTTACTCACAACATGAAGAAAAGATTAGAATGGGCAACAAAACATACATATTGGACTGTGAAGACTGGCAAAAAGTGCTGTTTTCAGATGAAAGTCAATTTTTGTTCAAATGAAGCACAGCAGATTTGTCAGGATCAGAAAGAGTGAGCAGTTAAGTCCTGCCCATTTCAATGAGAGAGTAAAACACACCCACAAATAAGATGTTATGGTGATGTTTTAGCTTTTCTGGAGTAGGTTCATTTATGCCAAGTGAGAGTATGATGAACTCAGACAAACACATTGACGTAATTGAAAGAAAAGTCATTGCAGATATGAGAAGGACATTTCCTGAAGGTGAAAGAATATTCCAACAGGATCTTGCCTCGTGCCTTTTGTCTAAAAAAGTGAAGAAGATTTTCAGGTAAGACAAGTTAACTATGCTTCGTTGGCCTAGAAACTAACCAGATCTTAACCCCATTGAGAATTTGTTATCAATAACAAAACCGAGGTGACAAAAATTGGATTGCACCACGACGACAAAGCTAATAGAGGCTACTTTTCAAATATGATACTGGGAGAGTAAATCAAACAAATTGCCAAAATCTGGTAGAACCCATGAAATTTGATGTACAGTTGTGAAATTCACAAAGCAACTGTGATATGTGCATTCACTGAGATCAGCCTGAGACATTTTGAAATTAAATAATAACGTTGGTAAATGGTTACAATGTAAAATAATGAATAAAGGATGTCATTATCTGGTCACAGTACTGAAAAGCTAATGAAGCTCTTAATCAGTTATGATTTATAATTCATAGAGGGGTTAAAGCATATCTCGCACCACCACATTTTTTCCTCTCAAGGGTTCTGTTTAAAGGTATGAGAGACGTATATTGTAGTTGGAGAACAAGCAATATTGTTATGCTTCCATTAAGTGTCCATTTGAAGAAGATTTTGACGAAAACACAAAAAATCAATGCAAATTAATTGAAATCTCTTAAGCTTCTAACGATTATCTTACACAAACCAAATTTTGTGTCAACTAAGTTGGGAAAGAACTACTAACAATGGATTTATAAGGAAATATTTTAAATTTCCTGGTTTGTTTTACTGGGTCACTCTGTAATCAGTTTACAGCCACCCATTACTATAAAGTACAGGAGAACTGTTCGCGTAAAAGCGATTTGCAGTCGTGCATAGGGCATAACCACTAGCTTTGTTAATGTTAGCAGTTCATAAAAATTTATTGCTTGTAGTTCATAAAAAATTTAACGTCACTTAATATCACGAGTGTGATGCACTACGGGGACAGACATTATAGCATTGAGGTTTAGTATCGACTGTGTGTACACTTTTTAAATTCTCCTAATTTGCATCCAACGATATAAATGTACGCTTGAAGTTACTTGCGATCATTTGCTGCTTGTTGCCTGCTGTACGCAATAGAGTCGTCGCTGAAGGCCTACTGCTACTGCATTCACAGTTAGTGTCCCCCAGTTGGAGTAAGGTGATATGGACGGCGACTTTTTTCAGTTATTCGCTGAATGTGGCCCCCGATTTTCTGTTGACCCCCTGACGACCCAATTCTGGCGACGCGTGTGTGCGTAGATTTTATAGAAAAACACACGCAGCGACATTTAGCTCAGCATGCTGCTGTGCGCGGAAGGCAACAAATNCTTTCAAAGAGAGTAGGCTACTGCAACTGTACCACATCCTAAACCGGCTAGAAAACCGATTGCAGTTAGCATACGTGATAGGTGTACAGAAAATGGAGCATTGAAACTATGGTAAATTTGCTCGTATTTTTACGGCGGTCACACGGTGCTCGTTCTACGAACATGACTTACTTCTGAAAGAGATCCGCGCGTTCCTGGCGCCTTTGCCTTTCAGTCCGTCGACGCTTTTAATCCGCACTTCCAACGACATGTCGCTTGAATAGCTCAACACGTAAACGCAGTAATTGTACTATGTTAAGCTCATGGTGAACTGCATTTGAACGCCTAACACAAAGAAGTGGCACAAACTGGACAAAAGATCCAACATTTACACATGCAAGAAATCAAACGGTTACTTAAGTACGGTAGAAGCTTGAACTGGAGAAGAATCTAATTTTCTAGGACCACTGCGAAGAAAATGTCGTGGGCATACGGTAACGCACCTACTGAAAATTCAGAAATCAACTTATCAAAGTATACTCCATTCGCACCCATGAATTATCTGGCAAAAGTCGCTGCATTTTCTGTTAATATCCAGTGAAACATTTGACGTAGGTAGCAATTCCGAAGGAGGAACTTGGCGGGGGGCAGAGGACCTCAAAATTTATCTTCTGCAGCAGGCTGCGACGCACCTTCCAGCATTCTGCAGCGCGTAATGCGACCTGAAACTGAACTTTGAAGTTGATTCGGAAGTTTTGACATGAGTACTATCTAATAACTTGCCTGCGTCCTACGTCGTGCTCACTAAGGCTTCACATTAAATTCAGCAGCAAGCTTGAAATATTGATGCATGTTTGGCATAATGGCTTTAACGAGTGAATCGCCCAAGGATGAGATTCAACACGTTGTGGGCAAATAACCATACTCCTGTTCTTGGTAATGACCGGCTCGTTGCCATAAAAGGTCTTTCGATAAAGTTTGTTCACACCAATAGAAGATATTATTCTTAACTGAAATCAAACCAGTTTGGACGTGGTGATTTCGTCTATACAAGCACTGTTGATGTCTGTGTTCTTGCATTAAACCTTCCTGCGTGTCATCGAATTCTTGCATTTCATATGATGGAAATGCACATGGTCTTGGTTTACGAATTGACAACAACCTTCAACGAGCGCCTGCGTGTTATTGGCCCTAGGCGCTGTAATCGTAGGACCTATACCGTTACGCTAAAGCTCGCAGGCATCTAAACAGTAGAAGGGCAAAATAGATCCAGAAAAGCACCCTTCACACAGCGCAGAAGCCTTGAAACAATACGTCTCATATCTGAGTCCCTTGCTTTTTTGATCTCTTATAAAGTCAATAATATCAATACCGTTGCCATCTCGACTGCTTAATCTGATGTAGCGCTGTGGTAATCAACTTAGCTCTTCGTCATGGACAGTCTCTACAGCAAAAGGCATTTGAAGCAGTAGATACTCGTAAAAGGCTAAAGACATCGTTAGGAACCGCCTTCTGCTTGCATAAAGATCCCCAACAATATCCTCGACCTAAGGCATAATATTTTAGGATTATTTTGCGTAATAAAAACCGTCAACATCTTAATTCTTACTAAAATTATCAAGTGGGTAGTCAAATTGTCTCCTTGAAATTCGTACAGATTTCCTTGCGCAATAAAGACGTATGCGTACATATTGGACGCCTGATATTTGCTAACTTCTCGGTCAACTTGCTTTCACGAGCATTGTACGGTTTGTAATGCCCTTTTTTGTTTTCTGATCATTGATGCGTGGAATACAAAGCGAGCTCCTCGCGCCTCAAGTGTCATTTCCTGACATGGCACGTCAACGTTAATTTGCCTGGAGATATGTCTCATGCTATTGCGCATTTCGTCCTGCATGCTGAACTGGCCAGACGTACAAAGACTTCATTATCATGAACGAAGTTTTACAGCACTCACTGTCTGCTTTTCAGAAAGATATTGTCTTTAATTACATCCATGCTTTATCTAAAATTTTCCTTCAATTTCGTAACTTCCTTCATTTCATTCCAAAGGCTATAGAGTAACGCGGCCATATGAGCTTCTGGGGGCTTTCCATAGCTGTTTTTCAAAACTATTTAGATTTGGTTGGTATATATGCTTATATAGCTTATGCTTTAAGCCAGACATTCCCAACTAGGGCATCGTTTTGACATTGCAAGGATGTCGCAAGCTTGTATCCAGCGTAGATCCGTTTTGCATTCAAAGCTCTACAGATTTTAATTCCATTTGCTACTTCGTACTTGTGCGAAGCTGGCTTTTCCGCTGCTGCGGTAATAAAACAAAGCATCGTTCAAAGATAAGCGTCGCAGGAGAAATGCGCTCAGCCGTTTCAAACATAACACCGCATTTTGTGTCGCAACAAGCGAATTACTGAATCGCATTAACTAACAATCCCTGAATATCTATTTGTGCAGTGCATAGTTTGATTGTATGCATAGGATTAGTGCGTCGGGAGTCCATGCAAGTTGGAAACCACTGCTTTAAGCTGTACATACTGGGTAAAAATCTTTTATCCTCCAGATTAGTTAGACCAGTGGTCCTTAACCTTTTTCTAAAAATATTATACTTTTGAAAAGCAGTTTAAGTATACGTAACAAACGTATTTGCTGAACATTTCGGAAATTCCAGTATGTTCATTAACCACTCAAAACAAAACTTCGGAAAGTCATAGTTTTTTTTTGCCTTCTTTCGGACAACAAGGCCTTACTAGTTTAGCGAAATGAGTTTTAAACACGTATCTTTAAACTTACCGTTTGATGACCACCAATAAATCAAAATTTCTATAAGGGGTTCGGTTTGCAAAATAAATCATATGCTTTTCATTAATGCCATTCACAACCTATCTATGCCATTCAGAACGTTTTTGCGCTGGAGGGCGCTCTAGAACAATATTTTTATGTCCAGATTCAAACCAGAACGTATTGCAGGTTATTGAAATTCATTACTGTCTTAAATATTCAGGATCATGAATTTACAGTTGAGGGGTTAAGTTCCTGAAACTCTAGCTAAGACGGAGCAGTATTTGTGAATGGAGATGGCAGTCGCAATACCAACTCCCCGGGCCTAACGGTCTGTGACAGTTCGGCGACAGGACATTTCGGCAACGGGACGTTTTGGCGATGGTGGTCGGAAATGTTTTATACGAAAAAAAGTGCGTTTTTGAAATACTTCAAAGTTTAGACTACAAAGGATACTTACTTGATAAGTGTTCTTGTTGTCATCTTGAGGGCCAGGGGCCGGTGTTGCTTCCCTTCCGAAGAGTTTGGAATAGCTTAGTGCGACCGTGACCACGTGTGTAAGGAAATATGTCTTGTGACGTTTATTTTTGCTGGCATGAGGCGTTTGTGAGTTCACACAAAAGTTAAGCCTCCACAGCAATTAATGCTTGAGTTTTCGCGTAGTTATCCTTCTGATTGCATTTTAGAGCTAATAGAGTATATTTGTACTGGGAAAACTTTTTGGAGGTTATCAAACAGGGATATCTAGAAACTCTAGATATCCCTTAATCAAAGCGACGTATGGTGGCTACGTCGTCCAGAGCAACTGTATTATGCCAAACGAGAAATGGCATGTGGCCGAACCTATGTTCGCGTTGAGTTTAGGAAAAGCAGTTATCAACTTTCGCTGGGTCCTGTAAACAAATATATTGTGTTATTGGTGAATGTGTTGTGTTACTGGTAGGCTATGCTGTGTGTTATTTTTGGTAGATTGTCTTGTGTGTTGTTATTAACGGTAGACTAAATGTGTTGTATATTATGATTTATAGGCTAAGTGCGTTGTGTGTTATGTTATTGGAAGGTTGTTACCATCGGTGGACCTAAGATACGCACAGATATAAGTTTTCCACAGAACAGGAATTTTTGTTAACAGCGTATAGCGTATTTCTTTCTGCCTCTAGGTTTCAAATTACGCTTTTTACAGATGACATTAGTTTTCACTTATGTCATAAAGATAATAAAACTTTACAAACTAATGTTGAAAATGAACTTGATAAAGTCGATACTTGGATGAAGTCTACCAGATTATCAACAAAATCTAGTAAAGCAGCTTATATTATATTAACCACAACTCGTTCGTCAAACTGTAGGTTTGAATTTTGTATGAACGGTGCCAAAATACAGCAAACTGACAGTATCATGTATTTGGGTGCTGTAATTACTAATAAACTTTCATGGAAACCGCAAAACAGCAGCCTCTGTGGGAAACTTTCTCAGGCATGTGGCGTCGTGTGTAAATTAAGGCATTTTGCTGACATCAAAATATTGCATTTAATCTATGTTAGTCCCTTTCATTCGCATTGACAGCACTGTATAAATGATTGGGAACGAGCTGATAAAACTGCTATCCAACTAGTACAAGTGCTACAAAATCGAATTTTGAAATACACGATTTTTACCAACACGTGAAGCACTTGACAATCAAGTACTTGAAGATTTTAGCACTTGAAGATTAAACAATAATTTTGAATTACTGACAATTCTCAAAGTGTCTGATTTGTACCAACTCACTTTGGCAAAGTTTTTGCACAAGTATAATGCCTTTCCAGCACGTGAACATCTTGTGCCTTCCCAAACTATATACCTTATCAGTAGGTAAATTCATGCACTCTTATTACAACAAACTGCTTCCAAACCTTATAATAAATATCAAGGCCAAAGCAAACGATACAACTGACATCTTGCAAACGTTTCGATAACTACTGTTATCATCCTCAGTGCATAGCAAAAGAAC
>JGI24159J19872_10000549_pt1 | contig 34413 bp, 26 predicted proteins | sample Ectturendosymbi4_FD_19872 | JGI IMG/M metagenome (IMG submission 19872) | reverse complement strand
GGCTCCATGTCAAGAAGGAAAAATGTACAACTTCACTGCGAACAGCTTCCAGGGAATATTAGGGGATGACATGTATGGCTTATACAAGAGTGAATATACAAATGAAAACGGAGAAAAAAGGTGCGTTGATTGCAAAGACAATTTCGATCTACAAAATCTCATGACATTTTAATTTCACAAATTTTGAAGCAACAGTAATTAATTTGAACGCACATGAAAAAGAATAATCCTTGAGTGAGGTTACGAGCTTTCTGTCATTTCGTAGTAGCCAGGATTTGCTTGGCAAACCAATATTTATTTTTAATTATTAAAATGTGAGATGATCTGGATCTTATAATGGCCAGGTACCGCTTGCAATGATGTCTAGCACAAAGGTCATGCGTTGTCAAAAGTTTGTTTCTATGCATCTATATTTATCGAGGTTTGAAACCATTTTGTGGTCAGTTTCGTTGTGAATGTTGTCAGGTGTGGAACTTTTGTAGAACTCAAGTCAAAATACTCCGAGAAACGTTTTGATTTGTTTGAATACAGTCTGTAGCTTTAGATTTTATTGTGACTTTGTCCAGTCTGTCAACAGACGATAAACAAACTGTTTCATTTTGATTTTCAGAGTCATAGCAGTGTCGCAGATGGAGGATTCCGGAGCCAGGAGAGCTTTTCCTTGTTTCGATGAACCTGGTTTGAAAGCGACATTTGATGTTATTCTCCGACACAGGAATGATCAGGGCTACTTTGCAGTGTCAACCATGCCTATTATTGCCTACCAGGTAAAATATACTTGATGATAACCACTTTTATTTCGAGGGTAAGATGCTGGTTTTCCATTCTTAGCGATTACAGTGCCTCTTTCATTTGCTTAACTAGGAGATGACTTTAAGCAATATGTTCGCATCTTCAGCAGCAAACAGAACATTAGTTCAAGACGTGAGTTTTCGGTAATTTTTTGAAAACTGAAAAAATTTCTGTTTGATGAAACCGTTTGGAAAGTTTTTGATGCTGTTGCATCCCCAAAAGCTAAAAATCAAACGCTTTTATCAACAACTGTTTTTGACCACATACAAGAGATTTAGTTCATAATGACGGTCGCAGTAATTTTTCTCATCCTTTTTGTTAGCGGTGCATGGCCGGATTGTCGACAAAAAGAACTGGTTGCAGACGTGATGTTCTAGCTTGGAATGATGGGTTTGTTTACCGTCATGCACGATGCCATGACAGGGTAATCAATTCGTGATTAATCGTTTTATTTAGAACCGCCCTCTGTTTGCAGGAAAGTGAAATCAACGGCATTGTATGGAACGCGTCAATATTCAACACCACTGTGATCATGTCCACCTACTTGACGGCGTTTTCTGTTTGCGATTATACCTACGTAGAATCCTCGACACAATCTGGAGTAGAGGTAAAAGTGCACCGAATGAAAAACTGCGTGAATGCAATTATATTTTTCAAATGAATCTTATTTGATAAAAAACTGAAAATGTGTATCGAACTCATCTGACAGTCAAAACATTTTTGAAGACCTTGCTACTAATGACAGTCAGGTCATTGAGGGAAAATGCTCAATTTACAATTATCATCAGAAAGGTTTTGGAACATAAAAGGACTACGTTAGGGTTTCTTTTTTTTAAGAACAACAATTTATCAAAACACAATGATTTTTGACCGCGTAAAACTGAAGTTATTTTGATCTAAAAAATTTGGGATAAAACATCAAGTACAGTATATGCCACTGTACTCGCGTTTACCGCTGGGACACGTTCCAAAGCACGGAACACGTATTCGGAACACGTTCCAAAAGCACGGCAGAGGAGCAACCTGTAGCTTGTGTTTACATTTTTGAACGCTGTCGAACACAGTAAATCCAAACGATTTGCATAATTTTGGGTCGTTGATCTCGAATCTTGGTTCCGGTTCTTTGCTTCATCCGCAATTTTTTCGATTTCCATTTGAAATTTTCACCAATATTGATTTTCGCAGCTTGGCTTAAACCCAACAGTTTGTTGTATAAATCACTCTTTTGGCATTTTCAAGATTTTGTCTTGCAGTTAAAATCTTGCGTAAAAAACTTCTCAAGTTTGGCGCAGGCAATTTACGGCCACATCGCGAAAACAACATGTGAACATTACTTCTGGCAAGAATTTAAATTTTATTTTTGCGAAAGTGTAACGGCTAAGAAGAACCATACGATGTGTTCTTTCCCACCAAAACCCATATGCCCATACACTGCAAGTAAGCGGCAGTAGATTGCAGCAGGTGGAGAAGTTCAAGTACCTTGGGGTGGTATTCGCGAGTGACGGAAGTCGGAACAAGGAGGTTGATACACCGACTGGTAAAGCAGACGCAGTTCTGCGTAAGTTGGACCGCTCTGTGGTCACCAAACGAGAGCTTTTTCACAATGCAATTCTATCATCTTTCAAGTCGGTCTTTGATCCGATCATCCCCTATGGTTATGAATCATTGATAATGACTGAAGGAACACTATCCCAAGTACAAGCGGCAGAGAATGAGATTTTGCGAAGCGTTCACGGTGTGAAATTTCGCGACAAAGCGCGCAGCCATGAATTTGGTAATGCCCTGAATGTCCAACAACTTATCCTGCGATCTCAGCGGTTGTACAGTTTGTCCCAGGAAAGATTGGCGAGGTAAGTCCTGCTGGCTGCAACCATAGGCAGGGCCTACGAGACCAGGTACAAGAGATACATTGTACCCGGGCCCGGTGGGTATTGGGATCAGGCCTGTAACCAGCTTGGGACACCAGACGGAGCGAAGAGTTTTCTGAGAAGGGCCCAATCTTTTGAAATTATGTCCAATAGTTTTAAACTATGTCCAACACTTTTTCCAGAGGGTGTTAAACTTTTGCCAGGCTCCCTGCGCCCCCCTAGTTACGAGGCTGATTGGGACCCTGGAGAATGAAAGTACTCACGCTAAGTTTTTCTGTAATTAAGTCAAAAATTGATGGTCGCTTTCAGCACTGGTACCTGTAATCATTGTTCTCCCTGAGGTCTTAAAAATTCTAAATTGACCGAATGGTATTTTTAATGAAAATTTGCCCAGGGTTTTAGCTGCTTTATGCAAATTCCTTTTTGTTGTCATCTTCTTTATGGTGTAATACTTCGTGACTATTGCGTCATGCAGACCAAATGATTTTGAAGCTATAATGCAGCAGAGTTTGTGTAGGCTATAGCATATCGTCCATAGATTCCACGCAGCAAAACTGTAATAAGCCGTTTGTAAGATGTGCTGTCGCGTCTCACAAAAGCTCGGGTGATTAACGATAACCAGCGCCGCATTTTAATGCGAGATGATGCATTGTATGTAAGCAGTGGCCTAACTAGAGTTTTGAGCCAGGGGGGAAACGAGCTGATGAGAGCACACTGACCAGCGTAAGGGGCCCACTAGCCAACATCTAGAAAACGTTAAGAAATAATGGTGATTCCGAATGTGGATGGCTATACTAAAACCCTAAATCACCGCCAAATACACCGAAAACGCAAAAAAATCAACATTAACTTACTCAAAACCAAAATAATAATAAAACCAAAATATAAGCTAAGTGGCACCCGGTTATTACATTCAGCTTTCCAGGGAGCGGTTTGCACCCCTATCCCCGTCAGTTACGCCACTCTACGTGGACCAGTCAAATTCTAGAAAAACTCAACCCATTTCCAAAGTTGCCTCAGGCATGTCTGTGTGATACACTCAGTCAGCAGCAGTGGGGTAGATGCTTGGGTGCAGGGGATGAAAGTGCACCCCAGAAAGTTTTTATTTGTCAAGCATTTGGGCAAAATCTCAAAACATTTTGGCACACAAGATTTCGAAATTTTTAACAGTATTAACAAAATTATACTTTATTGTTATTGAGTGTATAAATAGTGTATAAATAAAAGTTTATTATATCATAAAAAACATATAAAATAGAAAATAATTAACAAACTGTTTCTAGCAACTTCGTGCTTCAGTTTGTTGGAGTTGATGAATAACTGACTCACTTGAAAGTTTGGGCAAAAAAGGCATTTCATCTATGTGCTTCATAATTCTGCATTGTGCTTTATTTATTGTACATGTACTTCATATTAATAGAGTCCATGCCAAGCAAGTACAGAAAAGTTTTAATGTCAACTACAGTGGTTCGATGTACACACTTTGCCATACAGTTTGTTGCATGTTGCACATACGTGTATGTGCAGTTGAACAGACAATGCTGTGAACCTCGCGGCGTAGTCATGCTATAAAGTATGTGAAACCTGTCACATATTTTACATACTGTACATGTCTTCAGTGAAGGAAGCAGCTTCATATCCACCTCATCTAGGTCTGAGGTTCCTTGCTCACAGGAACAGCTGGAATGTGAATGGAAAACTTCAGAACTGTGAAGAAGATGCTCAAGAGTACTGAACCAGCAGGCTTCTGACAATGATCTCACATAGCCTACCGCACTATTTTCATTTGGGTTATTACGATCCAAATTAAAAGTACCAATCTATTTTCAAGCCTATGGCAACACGGTAGAAAAAAGCTGTAATATATCAAAGCTACAGAAAATCTGTAGAGAGAAATTTTGTCGATTAGGTGTTTTTCTGGAAAATTAGGGGAAATTCGGGCAAAATATCCTATGCACCCTTCTATATGAAATCGCCTTCATTGACTCTTCATGTTTCTAGGCTATTCAACACCAATTCACCCCCAAAAATTGCCTGCTCCTGCACGTATGAGCAGCAGTTAAATTCGAGGCACTACTGTTTTGCAACTTCCTGACAGTTCACACGTTTTTGTAATGATTGCACAACCATAAGCAGGGTTGCGTTGATGTTTCACGTGATTGTGACCATCGATCACAGCCATGGTAACCTAGGTTGCCTGGTCCTGATGGATCAGAAATGCCAAATCGTTCATCAAAATACGCCACATTGCTTCGCAAAATGCTAAACAAATCGAACTGGCCGACGGCTGTCGTTTTGAATCACCCGAATGAGCGGTGGCAAAAATGCAATATTGCTATCGAACCAAGCCTATAATTAGTGTAAACAAATAAATGACTAATAGTTCATCTCTAAAAGTACTTTCTCCTCTTGTAGAAAATTCCTAAAAAAATCTATCAGTATTTGAAACAACATGATACAGGTTGTGAGAATATAAATATGCACCATTTTTAATACTGCGATTCTGGTACAAGCGTTTGTTATGTTTGATATGTCACATTTGCGTAAAATATCTATTACAAAATCTAGCCCCAGAGAACGCGCAGAAACACTATCAGGCTTTTCAGGTTGAAATGGACCAAAAACGCCCAAATCGCTAGGACAAATATCCTATAAAGCTTCAATAAATGCACAACAGACTGAAAAAATTCCAAAAGTTTAAGCTTAAAGCAGACAAGTTTTTAAAAAATGCCAGTAAAACGTTTTCTTTCTGCCAACACCACTAAAAAGGCCAGAAACATATCAAACTCTGTTATACATGCTTAAAAGAATTTTCTCATGTCAAACTGATTAATACTCCCTAATTTCGAAAACGTGGCATTAAAAATTCCAACCTGGCAGCCCTGGTTGTAACTTGTATTTGCTACAACAGACACAGATGACTTAATGTAACTTGTGATGTATTGATGTCATGCAACGACAATGTCATGTAACGAAAAGTTTTATGGCGGTTGGTGGTATTAGTGCGCTTGCAACCATTTGTACGATCAAGAAGCTCGAGGTTACCAACTTTACAAAAATATGCTTGGAATGTACAGTACATTGGGAAGAGGTAAAAGCACAGGCGCTTTGGTATATAAACGTGGTACGTCAACTGCACCATCATAGTAGCGAATGACGAAGCTCGGGCAACGTTGCTGTGCAGAAAATCTAAATAGCTAAAATTGGTTATCCACTTTACTTGGCTCAGTGGAGGGATTTCCTTTAATTGCCGCAATTCAGTTATGACGGCAATAACGTGCTCAGCAGCGTCAAGGAGCTTGATTGGGCAGCCATGAATACAGACAAATTTGTCATTCCCAGGACATAAATGCTCAATAAAAATCATCAATACATATTCTCCTGAACTCGGTTAATAACATCATTATAGTAATGGAAGTGTGCAACAAGTTACAATTTTTTCAAAATTTGCTCTCTTCTACGAGAAATCGCTTTCATTGATTTTTCACGTTTCTAGGCTGTTCGCCACCAAGTCAAAATCATACAGAACCTGTTGTTCACTGCTTTTATACAAGTTTTCACGAGGGCTCCAAAGCTAGGGGCCCGGTATCGGTTTTCGCACCCCCTGGTAAAATTTCTCTCGGAGGCCCTGCCCACAGGACGACAGCCCTGAGGTCGTCCAACAAATTTGTTGAGCGACTACACCTCCAAACTTGCTTGGTCACGTCTTGGTGTGGAGCCGGCAGAACCATCTGAAATTGCTGTTGACCGTGAGGTATTGCGAGTCCTTCCAAGGCTGTTGCCCCGTGACACTCCCCAAAGGAAAAGTGGGCAAAAAAATGAATAAATGATTGAATAAACTAGTCGTGAGATTTTTTGCGTGCTCTCCTCTTGCTTTAGCCGTTCAACATTTCCTGACGATGGGCGGAGTTGCGTTTAATAAGAATTTGCTGATTGGTTCAGCACTTTCACTTTTGTGGAGAGTAAATATTTGATTATGGACATGTGCAAGTCCGAATCAACGCAAAGCCATGAAAGCAGAGCCTATCGGCTGATTGCTCGAACGCATGAAGAAAACGTAGCGCATCCCACTGGCGCTTCTGATTATAAAATACATTTTCTATGAAGGAAGCGCTTATACAATGAATATTTGAGTTCTAATAGTGTAAATATTCAACCAATATATTGACAAAGTTCACATTAGTGAACAAAGTTCACATCATCACAAAAGTTAAATTCTATTTGAATATGGACTGAGGATGCGTAATTTTACGTGAAATCGATTTCCTATTAAAAATTTGCTGATCGATTCTTTGCTTACACCCATCGTGGAAAGTACATTATTGTTTTTTTTTATCAAGAGAAGACCCCACTTGGCTCATTTCTTAAACCCTTTTATTGTATTCCACAACTCCAACATTTTCAGTATGTATCATTCTTTGGCAAGATATTAAAATTCTAAATTTATGTTTTTCAAAATGATAATGTGTACATATAAAAACTAAGCTCATTCACAAAAAAACATAAAAAGCACAGTTGTGCTTTATGAGGACCGAAACTTTGTCGCTTAGTGAGCAAATTCAAGAATAAATGACCGAAAAGATAATCGAATAAGTGAAACAGTCTGGAAGTCTAGATACTCCTTCAGATTGTTTCATACAAACTTCAGTAAAAACAGGTTCAATTTTCGAGCCATTGTATTAGGTAAAGCTCCTTATACTTTTTGGAATATTCGTAGATAAATTAAACCATTTTTTGTTATTGGATTTTCACTAAATTACACCTGATGATATGCCAACATTGGAAAAAACAACTGCTACCTACAACTGGTGTCGGTAGGTTTTCAACAGGTTTTCTTCATTTTCAATTGCTTATATTGATGGATAGTTGACCTACCACCAGGTTACTACATTGTGACGGATGGTATGAGTAAAAACACAGTACTTTTAGATAAAGATTTACGCAAGAAAATCTTTCATCGACAATGGAGATGGGCAATATGCAAATGAGATAACACCACAAATTTTGGAAATACTTGGGTATGAGTTTGACAGTCCTTACCCATTGCCAAAATCAGGTGAGTAGTTAACAAAACAGACTTAAACGCTTTCATAATGTTTTACATATTTGAACTGGAGCACTGTTGAGAAGCATTTGTTTAGGAATTGTTTCCTAAGTTCTAATATTATGCAGAATAATTTCATGCTTTAGCAAAAATGAAAGTTAGATATGCATCCAAAATGTTTTTTACTATTAAAACAATTTATATTGTTTTTGAACAATTCACATGGCGAGTACATTTCCTAAACGTGGCCATTACCAGTGGGGGCCGGTAGCGCTGTGCCACCTCTTTTCTGGAGGGCGATCTTCGTTCACAGGCAGTGACAATCTCGTGCAATCTCTTGCAGAATGTGACCTCGCCGATTTGCATTAGTGCTTCCCCTTAAAGTTGTTCCTCAGTTTCTAAAGAACAAATGGTAAACTGTAATTATTTGCCCCTAGATCAACTGGCAGCCACGGCGTTTAATGCTGGAGCGATGGAAAACTGGGGTCTAGTGATCTATCGGGAATATTTACTTCTGTGGAATCCAAACCTTGACACACCCCACGACAAATACAGAGTGACTGAAGTGATTGCTCACGAGTTGGCGCACCAGGTTAGACGTTTAGTCGTGTTTTCAGTTCCGCGTTGTAAGCAAAACACAAGTAAGTAGTTGTGTCAGCATCAAGGAGCTACCTCAACTGCAGCAATCTAATTTCTGTCCGCAGTGGTTCGGCAACCTGGTAACTTGCGCATGGTGGAATGAGATCTGGCTGAACGAGGGGTTTGCCACTTACGTTTCCTACATTGGAATCAAAGGAGTGCAGCCAGAATGGAAAACTGTGAGAAGAAAATTTAACTTGTTCAAGTAAACAAGTATCGCCAAATATTAGCCAACCTCCTTTTTTAAAACAATAAGTGATCCTGTTGATGCCCGCCAAGCTGTGAGAAAGGCATACAGCTACACAAAATATAGAAATCGAAATATAAATGAGCCCATGCCACTTGTTGGTTAAGTTTACACCATTGAATAAGCATAGGTCGACTAAATTTTTGTTGAAGGTGAATTTCCGCACAAATAAAAATTTTAATTTCAAATAAAGACAAACAAGCAACAAAATTGAGAAGAGAAAATATCCAGTGAATTTTAGCGTTGTCAACATTAAAGAATTAAATGGCAAGCAATTTATGTTCTTTTGTTTGAAAAATCTAAAAATCTATGCATCTGACACACTGTCTCCAAAGGTATGGAAGTATAACTATGCCAGGCTTTTTTTATTACCGCTCAATTATTGCTTTCACATGATCAAGATTTTCTATATGTTCACATTGCCCGCTTACGATCAATCAAAAGTAGACTTTTCTTTGGTCAGCTTCATTTCCACGAAATTTTGCGTATTCAGAATCAAAACATCTACCATTGACCTGCCACCAGTGCAGCATTCACTACGAATGCAGTCGCGTGGCCCATGGCGTAGAGTAAGCAGAGTTGGCCGTCGGCAGGTCACCGGTGATGCTCCAAAAGGAGTACAAAACGGATATAGTTAACCTTTATTTTTTCAGAATCAAAGGTATTTACGTTAAAGGAAAATCAACAAAAGTTTAACGATGTTTTTTGAAGTTGTTTAAGTTCGCTTTTCGTCACTTATTCACTCTGGCTGCAAAGCATCAAATGTTGGAAACGTTGACATAGCTCAGACTTTGCAAACATAACATTCATGAAATTTCATTATTTTAGTTGCACTTGTAGCTTCTTGATTACGGTATGTTTCTCAGGATGAGATTTTCGTAGTCGATGATCTCCAAGTGGCTTTCCGAGCCGATGATTCGTCATCTTCTCACGCCCTGGTGCATCCAGAGGGATTCTTTTCTTCAGTAACCTACTCTAAGGTGCGTGAAGGTTTGTTAAATCCAGAGAGAATTCTCATATTTTTAAAATACCCTACATTGAAACTAGGAAAGAAGCACTCAAATTCCTTTTCAGGCAAGGTTACCTGGCCTTGGCATAAGTCAGTTTTCAACTAAATTTTAAAAAGATTTTAACATACGTATTAACCTCGTTCTTTCAGTAGCTGTTTTTTTGGAAGCGTTGTGTCGAACAGTCTTTTCAAAATATGCATATATTTCGTATTTTTTCGGTAAGGGGGAGGGGTTTACCGCCAAATGGAAGAGGTTTCCAAAAGGGTGATAACAAAATCTGCGCTGTTGTGCAACATCTGGTCTCCTAAGCCATTTTAGCATCAACATGTCTGGCCTTTTGATTGACGAGCAAGCTTCGCGACTGCCTCCCATGAAGGAACTCGCTGATAAGACAAGCTGAGTCGTCGCGGGCAGCTCATAGTTAACCTCAGTTGTACCTGCAAAAAGAAATTCGGCATTTGAGCGGGAGTCATCCTGCGTGCCTCCCACAGAAAACGTTTGTTTTTAAAAATATGTATATATATTTAGAAAAACAACAACTTTGTTTTTTCACGTCAGGTGAGCTAGAAAATAATTGCTGAGTCGTTGAAAAATGCGCCTGTGCTCCTAAACATCAGTTGCCCTTTTGGTTGGTGTTACTCGTGCAATGAGCTTTTAAGAGTTACCTCAGCAGGTTTGGTTTTAGCATGTACTGTTCCATCACAACAGGAAAATGTGATGGAAGTTTTCAACGTCACGGGTTCCATCAATGACGTTGCAGTGGTGCGTGTGGGCGGTTGAGCATTTCCAAGAGAGAATGATCGCATTGAAAAAAGTCACAAGCAAGCCCGGGCAATGGTTGGATCACTGAGTGTCCCAGTCCTCCAGTCATCATTAGACCATACAAAGCATCCAGTTGTTCTATCCAATGAAAGGCGTTGCCAGGACGCTTGGCCCATGTTAATTGTGTAACTACAGGGGCTATCAGAGTGAAGAAACCTTCACCACCTGCACATGTGTTTCTCTTACCTGGACCGATTACTTTCCGCCAATGATGGTACACCTCGAGACAATGCCTCGAGTGGGCCTACCGATTTTTATCGACTCGAGTCACCTTGAGAAACGATGTTATGATGACTTGAATCGAATCACGTTTTTCAACGAATGACTCGAGGTGATTCGCAATGAACGAATGACTCGAGGCTATTCGCAATGAATGACTAGAGACTCGAGTCAGAGTCATTTTTACAAAATCTTCAAATCTCACATTGACAAGCACAGTTAGTTTGCACACTAAGAAATGGCTTTTTTGCTTCAGTGGCGCATGACATTAATGACGCAAATTTTTATTTCTGAATGTGTATCCTAGTGGTTGTGTGCTAATTTTTCAAGATCAGGGATTCCACTTGCCACTTAGATGGAGTTGAGACTTTGTTTTCACTGAGGGGCAAGCGGCGCACAGTACATTGGACCCATTATCGTGGCTTATTTTAGCGTAATATTTACATATCGTGATTGTGACAGTACCAGTGGTTCTCAAGTGTTCATGAGCTGTGGCCCACTTTCAAGTTTAACTGGCCAATACTTAATATATCGTGACACTTGGTTTATGCAATATCATGGCAAAGCTACCTAGTGTAGGCCTATGCTCATGGCCCTCAGAGAACCGCTCCGTGGCCCCCAAGAGGGGCCCTCGGCCCCGTTTGAGAAACCCTGCTATATACTTTTACCATGGATCTTTGTTGGGCCAAGTGAAGGACAAGGAAGTATATTTGTTGCAGCACTGTTAGGCTGTACTTGTGGAATTGATTGAGAGTGGAGGAGAGACGTGAAATAAAAGAGAAAAATGCTGCTTTCACCAACTGTTCAGATCTAAGTAGCCTGGTGCAGTGATACCAGGAATCAGAGCATAGCTTTTAAAATTTACTGAAAATGTTGCTACACTGAAACAAAAAAAGCACCGATAAGTATCGTCAGACCCACTAGGTCACAAGCACCGCCTACCTAGACATTATCTCTACAAGTGATACTTTTATTTATTTATATGTTTTTTGATGGCGCTTTAAAACTACCGTGATCTTGTAGCGCCACGACTGAGTTTGCACAATGCGCGCAGCATCATTTGATACGATTCGTTTATGTGTTCTGGTTGTATTCCTTGCATCTCTTCTGTACACCGTGCGCCCGCGAGACGCTTTGAGCAGTAACGTTTTACAATGTCTCACAATACCACACCTGGCAAAAAAAGTTCTGAAGCAACACTGTGCACTACATCGTAGCTCTTAAGGGCACTACTTGCAGCTAAAACCATGGAGAAAATTTTTTATTTTATTTGACTCGACAGTGGTTCGAGCTTGCAAACAAATGATTCAATGTTACTCAACAGTTCTTGTGACTCAACCGAGTCATGAGTCGATTTTGACTCGAAAAAATCTTAGATGACTTACTCAAAGGGCATGTGACTCGACACGACTCGTGGCTCGACAAACATGACTCGGCCACATCACTGCTTTCCACGGCTGAGGAACTCATTCTGCCTTTCCCAAAAAACTATTTGATGCACAGCTGGATCCCTGCCAGGCGTCACTACTGCGGGTCAGAGTGGACTTGGGATTAACAATGGCTGAAGAGTATTCCAGTTTTGCAAAACTGTAGAACTTCCACATTGCAGCCTCATCACAGGTTGCAGTTTTTTTGTCATGCCCTGGACTTCGCACTGCATAACTTAGTGACTAAATATTTACAATTTAGTTTATGCTATTATCGGCTTGCTATTGTTAGGTTCTGTTTATCTACAATGCCGGTTTACGCATTCAGCCTTATAATTTGTATCAATCACCTGTAAGCTGCAGGTTATGTCTGAGTAAGGAAAGCGCCGCTTTTCAAAAAATATATTTTGTATGTACAAATGTTCCTGGTTAGTTGACGCTCGTCAAGTTATTGCCCAAATATAAGCATTAGCATAAAAAATGCTTGTTCTCTAATCAAATCTTATTCATACGTCGCTTATTATTATAAATATCTATATTCAAATATATTGCAACATTGTGGCCTATGAATAAAAATGCCAATAACCTAGGATTTGTTAGAAAAGCTCAAGAAAATAACATAAAGCATTGAAACGTATCAACTTGTGCTGCTTCTATTCAGCGAATAAACAATTTGAATTTTTGTATCATGTTCGAAGATCTACTAATTTTGCTAGAATGTAACACGTATTTGTTAAAGAAGATATCATTATTCCGTTTCCATTTTGCGTGTTTCGTGGTTACTGGTCATTTTACCGTGTGCAATCTACATTAAAATGATGATGAAAACTCTGGTACCTTTTTGAAATAGTACAACAGTCAAACATGGCTTCATATATACCTGCAGGCAGTTTGGCCTCTACTATACGACATTTTTCCCTTACTTCATATTACAGTGAAACCAAGCCTATTTTTTGCATTACAGTTGCTTTCAACCAGTTTACGTTTCCGTGAAATTAAATAAGTGGTTCAAAATTATTCTCCAAGTTTTGAGCGTTTCTACAAATAATGATCCCATACTTTGTAGCTTCTTTCCAAAACAATTCTAAAGTTTGAAGGAACTTTCACTGACTAGAACTTCCCTTTTGAAACAACTGCCATTCAAAATTCAACAAACCCGTGCATCCAACAAGGCGTCCTTTTCCAAAATAAAGCATTGGTGTATCAAGTTTTATGCCTCAACGGAAAAGCCTTCTTGGTGTAATTAAGAACAACTAAACGCGACACAATCAAACAGTTGCAATCTTTGTAGTCGACGAATTCATCTTACTTTTTGCAAACCAATAAATGTAGGGCAAAAAATTAGATTGGAATAAAACATTTGTTTGTTTCTTATGATAAAGTAAAGATGGAAAGGGTTGTGTAGTTTTAGCACAGTTTTTTTGAGTTGACTGGTGGCGTTAATTTTCAAAATTTTTCAAATAAGGATTTTTATTGAACAGCTTCAATTTGTTGTATTTTAGATTAACGTTCCCACAGGTTGTGTTGTAAAATATTTTGTCTGCCTTGATTTTGTTCTTTGCTCAAGGATTGCATATCAATTTCACTTGTTTACACTTCTTTGTTTCTTGATTGTTAAAAATAATTGAGAAAGCGATTGCTGATTGCCATTTCTGGATAGCTTTTCATGCATTGTTATGCCACAGTTTTTACATCTGCAATCCAGCAAGAGAGATGTTCTGTGTACATCGGCAAGCAAAGCATTTAAATTAGCAATGGTTCACTTTGCTTAACTAAAATACAAAGTACACAATTGCTTTTTCCTGGCTACCAAGAAATCTTGAATTTTTTCGAATGTCGTGTAATCTGACGTTAGAAAAATGCATTGGCGATTTAGGACATCAAACTAGCGCTTCTAAATAACACTTTAATCTTGTGATCATTTCAGGGAGGATCTGTCATCAGAATGTTCAATAGTATCTTAGGAGAGCCAACATTTACACAAGGCTTGAAGGTAAGGACAAATATTCAAGAAAATTTTGTATTCTATCTATAACTGAGTCCTGCCTTTGCAATGCCGTTAGCAACAACCATGCCAGTAGAGTGGCCAAATTTGGGTATTGGTGTTATTTTCTGAGCGAAAATCAAACAAGACACCTTTTGGGCTTTTTCACCATCATAGAGCTGCAAAACACGAGAAATGTTAACATGCAAATTACGGAAAACACGTGATCTTTGGGAAGTGTAGTGAATGTGATGAGTAAAAGGGTAACTGGGTCCAGGCCAGCAGCCACATTTAAGGTTTGTGGGGACAAAATACGTTTTCATGGGGAATTATTTTTGTTCTTATTGTATGTTTGAAGCATGTTTTTCTGGGCACAACAATATTTGGGGGTACAAGAAACTTTTGGGGAAACCCCGAATTCCCATCGTGGCTATAGGGCCTGCCTGGGTCTTTCGTGTTAAGTGGAAAAATTATTTTCCACATGCATGAAATCGATTGTCTGTTATGGTAAGTGGCGATTCTAAGGCGGGCCTGGGTGGGCCATGGGTCCCCACAGATTTTGTTTGGCCCCCTGATTTCCCCCCATTTTTTTCTTAATTTCCCGTTCAAGATCGTTTGGTTGACATATACAGTAGATAACTTTCGGCCAGCAATATATTAAACGACAATGTAGTAACCCTCTAGCCTGCATTCAATATTTTCCAAATGCATGATAAGCTGTGTTGTTGTTTTCGACGGTCGGGAAACTAGAGTTGTTTAAGACGACACACACCAGTAGTTGCTCAGATCCTGCGTGAAATTTAGTCAGACCGCGGTTGTGGTGTTGAAAAATTCATTTCGAAACTGAGAAACAGTCGCAGAAATGGAAAGATTGATCTTTCGAGCATTTCAGTGTGAGATGGAACTGGATCATATTACTTTCAGCAGATTGTTGCTTGTCCCTGTAGCAAAGATTTGTGAAAGCATTAAGTATTGGTTTCATGTTTACTTATACGAGATTATCCTGGCTGCAGTGTTGCATTCTGCTGCCTTGTGTATATGACTTCGAAACATCTTACGTAAGTGGTGTTGGATTCATAAAGCGTTTGCAGTTCGACGCTGATGTCATTTTGATCAGTGGCGAACCGGTCATTTACTTTGGAAGCCGTAGAGCATTTTTTGCCTTTGTAAGTAAGAATGTTGGCAGCGCAGGGTTGCCAGACACCTTTTGAGAAAAAATCAAATCACGACTGACAAAAGTCAAACCGGGCAAAAAAGCCAAATTGTTAAACAACATGAAATTTAAAATTCTTTATTAATTGTAGGAAATTTTAGAAGAATAAAGTTGTAGCAATCTTTATCTTTCACATTTTCCACTCGAACCTTTGGCATTATGGAATGCCAGATATTCGACAACTTTATTCTTCTATGGGTTTCCAGATAACGTTTGAGAAAATACACCAAGCACTGTCTAAAAATCCTAATAATACTTTTCAGCAAAATATTTAAAAAGCGAAGACACTAGTCTGGCAGCATGTGCCAACTGCCTCCAAAAAAGCCAAATATTGAGAAAAAATGAACAACTTTTTCGACGCCAACTGTCTCTAAAAAAAGTCAAATTTGCAACATTTGGTGTCAAAAAAAGCAATTCTGGCAACCCTGGGGAGCCGAGGCGGCCTGCACTTTCTTTTTCATTTGCTGACCTGTGAGTGACGACAACGATTCTAGTGCTCCTCTGAAGTAAAAATCCCGCCTTGCCAACACACGTGGTTTTGGATGGCGTGGTCGGACGAATTTTGCATGCGCTGATAGACTGGGTCTAATATTGCTACATTGATTCGGGACACTGCGTTGGTTGGGCTCAACCCACCTCTGCTTTGCACTTGGTTTTAAGCGGATTGTCATTGCTCTGTTGCGAAACTTTAAGATCGTACGAGTGAACTGTTGTAGTCGTAACGCTTGTGTGTTTCTGCCGTTCGAAAACATCGTTTTAGTTTCTGTAATGTGTGGTTACAGACTATAGCATGTGTTAGGCAGAAGTGTGTGAACCAAAGGGGTTCCTTAAAGTTGCGCTCAACAGGTAGTCTTTCTCAGGATCGGTTCAGTATTTGGCCGTAGACAGATCCGTTGCCCAGCTGCAGGTTCGTAACTCAGTGCGGAATCAGCGTGGCGATCTGGAATTTCCGACCCGGTCATAGCCAGCAGCGAGAAATCGCTACAAATGGTTCGTGAGTTCGTGACTACGGTTTTAACTCTACCCATACATGTCCTGAAACCTCATAGAATATTGTACGGATTTTCTTTAATGATTCAGACGCAATTGTTTCGCGTATTTCAGCTCATTGCCCTGGAGGTCAAACATTCCTATCATAAAAACATTTGACAGAATTCGCAAACTGTACTCATTTAGTAAAAATGATTTGAAACATGAAATTAACTTTGGCAAAGAGTTTTTTTCGGAAGGAGTCAAAGCTGCCTATATCGCTCGAACAATTTTTGTCATTAACAACTACTTAAAGCTACGTTTGATTGTTACTGGTAGCTGTAACTCTTCCCGCCACCAGCACTTCATGCGAGAAAATTTTTTCAAAAATGAAATTAGTGAAAACATTTCCCAGAAATTCCACGACCAGTGAAAGATTGGGTAACACTGATCTACTTGCAGGTGAAATGTACGAGCTGAAAAATAGATTTAGATGATTTGGTTGATGAATTTGACAGTCGACATGACAATCGAAGGATTACATTACATTGAAGTGATGATGATATAAAATTCTAACGTAGACTGTGCAGGATTGTTCATTGCCCATTTGTCTGAATCTTTTTAGAGTTAGTACGTGTTTCGCTTACGACAAGACTGTCATAAATCAACGCACAGTTGAAAAGTCAGCTTTAAGGATCAGTCAGAGAAATTTCAGTGAATATTCAGTGTGAATATTAAGCTGAACAACTTTGTTGGGAATATTCTGCAAATTAAGTTTTACCGCTGCTGTTACGTTTTGCTATCAGGTACACGCCCCTAAGACCGAAACACATATTCGTACTGCTGCGCTGCTATGCTACGTTAGCTTTTACTGGTGCCGAAACCTCTTTGAAGTTAACTGCGTACTGGATTGAATAGTCCTCACCCTATGCGTGCTGCACATGGGCATTGCACTCGTAATAGTAGTTGCATAACATTGTTATGGTTACACCACAATCACAAAATGTCCATAAGCTGCCACAAAAACGGATTAGTCGGTAGTCACCAACCGTCGGCAAATGGCTTATTTTGTACGTGTTTCGTAGTGAGAATATTTTGACGAAACTAGTTGGCTATCAACAGCCTACTTGTCTCTTTGTCAAGATGGAATAGGTTGTTGAAAGTGGAACCATTTCGTTTTCATGTGAATTGTGTTCACTTTCTAAAGCTGCTTTCATTCATGTGGGGCCGGCACAATTGTGTACGGAAAATGGTGTTTCGTTTTGCATGTGTAGTGCTGTGGACGTTGCATGGTTAGTACATAATATTAGGCATAGCAGTGCACGCGTGTGATTCCACCTGCAGTGGCGTTCAGGTGTCTCTAGTGAATAATAACGCTAGTTCACATTTAACGATATTCACAAGCTTACATTGGGTTTGACAGGGTTTGTCACATCAAATTAAACTTCAAACCAACGAAAAATCACCGTGGAAGATAGACATTTATGTTGCCCCCCTACTTTCTCTTGGCCCCACAGTGGCCTCCCACATTTTAATTCTAGAATTGCCACTGGGTATGGTACGGTTTGTTTATGGATTTTTGTGACTCAAATCACGAAATGACATGAATGCAGCAAGAGAAAATACAATGACATCAATGATCACAAATCGGTTTACATTGATGAGAATATAAAAACATCAGATGTTTCATATTTCACATTTAATGATCGTGTTCTAACACCTTGAATCATAGAGGGTTGGCGAAAGTTCACCTGGGTCGAGTTCTAAGCCAACTTTGCTGCTAGCACAAATTAATTCTTCATTGAAGACCTTTTACAAATAGTGCAAAAAGTAACAAAAATGCATCGAATCGACGTCGGGCAAAGTAATCATAAAATCAACAACAACACAAAAACAGTGGGTGAAAAGTATGTCTACATATCGGTGGTATGGTGAGCAACTGTAGAGGTAAATGATAGGAGGGAAAATAGGAGCATCAACACAATATTACAAATAGCGACAAGCATGCAAAACGAACATCAATAGGAATTCTGGCACGAGAGCAGGACGTTTTTATATTGTTTTCCAAATGAATAAGGCGAAAAAGATTTCCACTTTTCAGGAATATCAGACCAATGTTTGGGTCCAATATAGCCTACTCTATTACGCCTTTCGGAAGACAAGTTTCTGACGTATCGGTTGTAGCCTGAAATGTGATGGAAACTGTGGCAACAACTGCGATTGCTTGAACTTCGTGCAATCCTTTTCTCAGCATTATCTACGTGTGACTGGGACTAATAATCTCGTTTCATGCTTCAAAGGTTGACATTTGAACAAACATTTACGAGGAAAGATAATTCAAATTTTGTTCAATATTATGCATTTAGTCTTGGAAGTGATCTGGTTTACAATACAATGAGTTTGAATAGATCTTTAAGTTTTTATTAAAGCTGCAAAAACTTTGGCACTTGTTCGAAACACCTTTCTTGACGGCATTTTTCTCTTTTCTGATGTTTTGTTTTACATTTGTGGGTGGAATTTTTAATTAGTTTGAAGTAGTCATAACAGCAACTACTAACTCTGGCAAAGTATTCTATAAAGAGGTTCATAAGGTCATTCAGTACAAGCATTTTTGGCCCTAATATCTCCAGCAGTGCCAAAAATGTTGTTAATTCAAAACCTTTCACACATTCGAAGGTATTTCTAGAAATTTCGCTTTTGCTGATAAGTGTGTAAATTCAATAAAATGTGCACGTTGAAATGACATTCAGAACTATTTGGACAAGCACAAGTACGGGTCTGCGACGCACGACGACCTTTTTGACAGTTGGATCGAGGTGAGTTCTAAACAAACAGTTGTTGCTTCACATGAATTTGTTGCATTGCTATCAAATGGAAATCGCTTGACAAATAAATTATAATTCTACAAGGTGGGTGGATTGTTGAAGTTTAATTCAAGTCCACATGTCCTCAAGACAGTTTGTTAGACACTGTCTTTTGTGTAAGCTTGCGCTATGGAATGAATGGGGAAGAAACAAGTCCCAGCAATATTCATTGCGTTCTTCTCTGTAACATAGGCTTATTTATCGTAGGAACGAAATACATATATTCTGAAAGTGAAAGATTACCATTGCTACAGCGCACAATATTGGGTTGTAAGGAGGGCGAAGTCTTTCCTGATATACCCAAATTTTGAGTAACGACCCTTCAACAAAGACTCAATAACATTTCTCTAAAATTCTGAAACAAACTAATAAAAAGGCGCAGACAGAGTTCACAAAACACTTTCCACTTATTTGAAAATCCCACGGATACTGAGTATAAATTGAAAATTTCATATCATTGAAAAGTGCCGATTGAGCTTTTTTCTGTGGATGCGGAATTCTTCGTGCTATTTTTAACTTGAAAGACATTTTCCCCCCAATGTTTTTCGCGTAACTTATCAAAAAATTTCATTTTCAATTGTTTCCAGCAAGCAGACGCCGATGGTCTCAAATTCCCTGTAGACCTCAGAGAGGTTTTTGAAAGCTGGACGTTGCAAATGGGATATCCGTATGTTTATGTGGACAGAGTGGACCAAACCACTTTTCTTATTGCACAAAAATACTTTCTGATCGACCCCGATGATAAGCCAAATTATGAAGATTCTGAAGGAAGTAAAAAATACAAGTAAGTGTTTCATTGTGCTGAAGAAAGCACGGCAATAAATACGGTGAATAGCTTTACACACAAGCATTGTTTCCAGGTACAAGTGGTATATACCGTTTACATACAAAACAGAGAGCAATGTCAGCAGCGATGATGTAGAGCTTAAATGGATGACAGCTTCGTCGACAAGTTGTGAGTTATACTTTTTCTTCTACGAGACCAATTGTTTCGAAAATTTTGAATGTGCTTGTGCAAAAGGTGCTAAAGTAGTTTAATGACTATATCCAAACCACGGAAGTTTGAAGGCAGATGATTGGTTGAAATACTATTTGTTCAATGTGTCCTTAGGGTCCTTTACTGCCGCCAATGCGATGTATATTCCCACCACTGCTTGCTCTGATTATTGAGATGCTTTTTCATGGTTTGCTTTTGTAGAGTGTAGAGCATCGCATTCGCATAAACTTTTGTGCCTACTTTGTGGAAAAATAAAACTAGAATTGCCGGTTTTCATGTTCGCAAGATTCTGTGCACAGACTATTCAGAATGTGTTTAACAAGAAACAAGTATACATTTTACTCATGGTGGTCCACACATGACTAGAAATGAGAAAGAGTGTATTGCCGAGATTCCTAAACCTGACCTTTCAAACTCTAATCAGGGCTCTCCGAGCTTTCTTGCCCGAGGGCCACATAAACTATTACACAACGGTTTGAGGGGTGGACATCTTGCGTAATGTGACGGTTTCGGTATATGTTACATTCTACCAAATCAACACATTTTTAGTATTATATTACATTTAATTATTGGCAAAATGTATTTGCTGCCGGGTGAATTGCATCGCGGGCTGGAGGAAATGGCTTTGCTGGCCGTAGTTTGGAATAGTGGCATAACTGACGGTGGGGCAGGGGGGGCGGGTAACCCCCCGTGGCAAACCAAATGTAAAAACTGGGCTTCCTTTAGCTGACATTTTGATATTTAGTATTCTTTGGTTTTCAGTAGGTTGTTGACATTTGTGTTTTTAGGGCTGTTTTTGGTTTCTTTAGCTAGTATATACATACACGACATCCGGATTCACTATCATTTCGTATCTTTTTCTGAGTGTTGGCTAGTGGCCCCTTCAGCTTTTCCCTCCCAGCTCAAACCTTTAGTTACGCCACTGGTTTGGAGACCCTTGCTCTAGTTGGTTGATTCATTTTTTCAAGGGCTCATTTGGTTCAGTCATGGCTTGTTTAATTTGTATACGCAAACTGTTGTTCACTTCTGGTTATGCGAGTCACAGAGTCCATGTGTAAAAATTGAAAGCCCTAGATTTGCTGCCAGTGGCGTGGACAGCCCAAAAATTTTGGGTGGGGCTAAATATTTTGAGTTTAAGCTAACAACAATGTTTGGTTTGGGACAACTTCTTTCGAACCAAAAAAAGACAAAATATGCTAGAAATCTGGGTAGAAATGACCCCTTTGGAACCCTGGCTACGATTATGTTTGCTGCAAGCTTTCGAGAAATCAGCCGAATGGGATTTTCTTTCATAACTTTGCAATGAATCAGACTTGCACATATCTGTTTTCATGTAATTAGGCTCCAAAAGGTGACGAAGTTAACTCAATCAGCAATTTTTTTAACAGGAGATCGATTTAACATAACTCTACACATCCTCAGTCCTGAAATCTGCAAACAATGCTTATGGGTGGAATGTTGAAAGGCTAGAGCAGGGGTTATCAACCTGGTGTACATTTGCATATCTGAAGAAGTGCATTTCAAGTTAGCAATAGAAGGGAATAGTATATTTATAAATTATTTATATCGAAACATTAATGAATATTACTTCCAAAAATCATTATGTGCTTGTTGATGAATATGTCAACTAAGAAGAGACACAAAAGGGAGTCTACCTTAATAGTTCTAAAAATCTAAAGGTTTTATTAAAAATTCATTGAATTTGTGTTATCTTAATCAGCCTTTTTACATTAGAATTTGTAGTGGTCCATGCTCGTCTATCGACATGCTGAGTGAGCACATTGTCGATGAAATGTTGAGAACCCCTGGGCTAGAGCACGATCAAAGAAAGAAAGCAAAGTCAAGAGAAATATGAATATATTAAACACAAACTTCGACAAGTAAAACTGGAAATACGACATTCTCAAACAAAGTATTGTCGAAATCAATTGACTGACTTGAATTTTTTCATATGCAAGCACTTTGTTTTATTTTACTTCGCCTCAACCCATTAGGTCAAAGGATGCTTCCGATAGTGATTTGACTATCGAGGATGTTATGCTTTCGCCGGGTATGCGCTTCTCCTTGCGCTCTCAATGTAAGCGCTGCTCTGCAGGGCGCTTACATAATTCCCTTCCCTACAGAAGTCGTTCGAGTCATTCGTGCTCAACGAGACGAAGCCTACGTAAGGAAGATCGTATGCTACCTGAACGCCATGGCTTCGAACCCATGTGCCCCGCATCTCCACCATTTTTGTTTTACTTCGCCTCAACCCATTAGGCCAAAGGAAGCTTACAATAGTGATTTCACTATCGAGGATGTTATGCTTTGGCCGGGTATGCGCTTCTCCTTGCGCTCTTAATCTAAGCGCTGTTCTGCAGGGCGCTTACAATGGTATCGCGGCAATACCCCTTGATGGCCTTTGTCAATGCTGATGGAGGTTGAAATATTGACACGTCTTTTTGGAGAAGTAGCTGGCAATTTACTTTTAACTTTCTGCAACCAAACTTAGCACTAAAACAGCTTGTAGCAGACTGTCCAGGCTTAGGTCTAAATGTGTTGTAAGTCTCATAATGACGTCATAGCTACAGCCATTGTTCACGACAAACAATCCACAACGTTGCTCTTTCGTTGTTAGATTGAATAGACTGGTTTCTACAGCATAAGCACGTATGTGCAAATATAAGCGCCCTGCAGAGCAGCGCTTACATTGAGACCGCAAGGAGAAGCGCATACCCAGCCAAAGCATAACATCGTCGATAGTGAAATCACTATCGGAAGCTTCCTTTGACCTAATGGGTTGAGGCGAAGAAAAATAAAAATGGTGGAGATGCGGGGCACGTAATGGTGGAGGATGTGGGTTCGAAGCCATGACGTGCAGGTGGCATACGATCTTCCATACGTAGGCTTCGTCTCGTTGAACACGAATGGCTCGAACGACTTCCGTAGGGAAGGGAGTTATGTAAGTGCCCTGCAGAGCAGCGCTTGCATTGAGAGCACAAAGAGAAGCGCATACCCGGCCAAAGCATAACATTCTCGATAGTGAAATTGCTATCGGAAGCTTCCTTTGGCCTAATGGGTTGAGGCGAAGAAAAATAAAACCATGTGTAAGCCAAAGCGGAGTATCTTGTTTTATTGGGCGGTTAAAGGCAACATGGCCACTGGACCCCCCAATCGAAAAGGAAAATGCGATAGAAGAAAGGAAAAAAACTCCGAAAGACGATCCCTATCTTATGTGAAACAGCAAAATCGTCCTAAGGGTAACTGGTAGTGGCCTGCCAATTGATTCGGAACATTCACGAGAAAAAACTAGTATCTCTCTTGTGTGAAGGCAGGCTTTAGCAGAAAAGCCAGAAGACCTCAACGAAAGCAATTTTTGACTGAAGAAATGCGAAAGGAAAAGCTTTGCATATGCAAAAAACACAAATAATGAAATTCGGAAGATTGGGAGAAAACTTTATTTTCCAACGAAAGCCATTTTGGTGTGCAAGGTCAACAATGTCGTCATGTCAAGAGAGGTTATGGGGAAAAGATCACCAGGAGCCACACGATTCAAACTGCTAACACCCACGTAAAAAAATTATCGGAGCTGTTTACAGCTTCCAAGTTGCTGAATCACTCTACCCTGTTATAGGGATGGTGGATGTGATAAATATAGAGAAGTAGTGGGGAAAAAGTAGTGAGAGGAATGGACCGGATTTTTCCAGCTAGATGAGGTATTTTTCAACAAGATTTCCTTGCCATTCAACAAAAAAGTGACGAAAATTTTGGAGAAGAAAGGTATAAAGGTTTTTGATTAGCTAGAGAATTCACCCGACTTGATCCCTGTCGGAACTTCCGGGAGTATTGTCAAAACAAAGCTAGTAAGAAAAAATTGCGCCATCCTAATTACCAAGCTCATTGAGGATATTATTGACATATGGTTCCGTGATGAAAAAATCGCCCAGGAGTACCAAAACGTCTGGAATCGATGCCAAAACGTGTCGAACAGAAAGATCAAGTTATAACACACATTAAAAATGCGTCAATTCCATTGAATACGCAGTAAAGCAAAATTTTTTTCAACTCAGTCAATTGATTGCACAATGTTGTAACTTCTTTTACTGGAACTGTAAAACTGCTTGACGCCAATTACCTAGAAACGCAACAAACGCATACTGACAGAATCATACCGCTAAGTCTAAAAAAAATTGCAAGCCACTGTGGGAAAATACTGAAGTCAGTGCGTAACAAATTAATTAATTGAAAATGGGTGTGTTTTAAGGTGGCTAAGAGGTGGATATGCACACACACACTTAGTTGGTGAAATAAACTCTCGATAAGACATCAGAGGGTGATATAATTAGCCGATCAAAGTTGACTTCTGTAAACGTCATTCACGAGAGTCGAACAATGGACAATTTCGCAAATTGCTTTGTTTTACTTGTTGCTGCGGCGAAACACAAAATACAGTCTTTCCGTATAAATTCAACCAACGTCACAGTGCATACAGATTTGAATGAAAATGCAATTAAAGACTTCAAGGTGCAAGGGCACAAGGCCCATGCGAATTTGAAGCTGTACAACACTGCAACATGTTGACTTTTGATTCAATGAAAGCCTTGCAAATAAAAAACATTATCGTCTCAAACGACCTAAAATGTCTAAAATGCAACTTATGTATTTGATTGAGGAGAAATATGCAAATCAATTAGTTCAGTTAGCACCACTTAAGCTGCTCGAAGCAATCTGGAAAATTTTCGCTTTGATTTCTTCAGAATATCTTTGCTTCGTCTAACTGTTCAAAAATCATTACTTCTCTTTATAAAAACGAAGTTGTTGCATTGCAGGATATATTCCCAAGAAAATTAATCAGGTGTGCACTGTATCCACAAACTCATTCTTTCTACTTTTCGGATGCTTTTTCTTCACCAACATTCCGATCGTTTGCCAGTATCAAACATTTTGTTTGTACGCAACAATCTGTTTCACAAACATCAGCTCTAAGTTTATCTTATGCACTGCTTTTCAGATGACTTAAAAGTCGGCGATGATAACTACATCCTGGGTAACATTGACTCAAAAGGATTCTACAGAGTTGTTTACGAACAGGGAATTTTCAACGCAATTGTGAAGAAACTGAGCGAACCTTCGTTTGAAGTATAATTTTTGTTCAACGAAAATTTCAAACACCTCGATTGAAAGAAAAAGATATAATATTTGTATTTGCAAAAAACTTCCAATCGTTTGCGAAAAAACGAACTGACCAAAAATGTGCAATAGGTTTGCTATTGGCTACAACCTTCGACTTGGAATAATGGTGCATATTCATTGAGTGAAAATGTATTTTAAACTGAACGAATGCTGATAAAACAAAGCTTTACGAGATAGTTTTAAGAATGCATCTCACAAATACAACAAATGTACATTTCCAGGAAGCAACTTCCTATGAGGAAATAACGTCATTTGTGAAATTTGAACACTTTTGATTACATTTCGTGGTAATTGATATTTTATTCCTCAGGATATTTCACCTCAAAATCGAGCACAACTGATCGATGACGCCTTCAACATTGCTAGGTAACAAAACACCACTTTAAGACGACAAGATTGAAGCAAAAGACCCAGAAATCTGTGCATTCTATTTCATTATGCTATTGAACTGTGAGGCAAACGAGTTGAAACAATGTCACAGCAATATTAAAAGAAGGCAGTATGGAGATAATATAGAGTTATGTTTGATTTTTTTGTACGACATGGCATAAGTAACGAGAATATATTATGTATGATCATACATGCACCAGGGCAATCTCGTGCTCATGAAAAATTACAAGTTAATAAATCTTTCCTAGCTCACCAAAAATTGTGTTTTCAATTAACATTCTGAATGGCTTACAAAACATTATGTTCATAAAATCTTTCTTCTGCATTACAGTTATGGATTGTATTCAGTGAAAAGAGTATTCAATATAACATCCTACATGTACCAAGAACTTTCATACATTGCTTGGAATTCTTTCTTGGACGAATTGGAGAGTTACGACAAAAAGTTGAGCAGCTCTTCAATCTACGTCGATTTCAGAGTACGAACAAACTTGCTTTTGGAAATTTTCCCAATTTGATGAAACGCATAATTGTCGGCAGTTTGAAAATGTTAAAATATTTTAGATTTTTTTCATTCATTGGTTTCTCCAAAAGTGCCAAATGTACTTAAAACATAAAGTGGCCTGAGCCCATTTTTTAATTTTTTCTTTAGTGTCGCCAATTAAATCGTTTAGATGTTAGACAATACTGTTAGGCCTATTATCATAGTTTATAAATCTGGCCGATGTTTGAAATTCGGGTAGGAAAGCCAGTCCAACGTCTAACGCCTTGGATGCATACAGTAATTTCTCCTGTGCCATATTTAGGCATTGTCGTGAAACGTCGCGTCATATCGTTTAAACTTGTTTTTTTGTGGTAAGAAATGCGTTAAATCACTGGGCAGTCGAAATCCAAAACACAATTAAGAAATCATTTTTAAGCAACTCTTCTAGTCAAAATCAGTCTGAAGATGCGCTTGGCTTTCAGAAACACTTACTTAGCTTGGTGGAACCGTCAATTTACACTGAATACGGTTGGGACGATTCAAACACCTCGGATGCTTTGTTGTTTCAAAGGTAATTTTGTTATGTTTTCGGAAAAAGGTAGTTTGGTTTGTTTATTGCAAAAGAGGTGTTTTGGTTTGTTTTTGTACAAAAGAAATGTGGCTTGTTTATTTTCAAACAGATAATTTTCGTTTGTTTTTGTGAAAAGGGAGTTTTTTTTTTTTCAAACAGATAATTTTGGTTTGTTTTTTAAAATGGAAGTTGGTTTGTTTTTTTTCAAACATGCAATTTTAGATTGCTTTCATAAAAAAGGTAGTTTAGTTTGTTTTTGTAAAATACATTGAGAATATATTCCTTTGTTCATTATTTCCTGCCTGCGCTTCAAGCAACGTTCGTACTGGTCTCTTATTTTTCTCCCAGCACCTCAGTCGATTAGCTGAATTATTATGTTAATCATCAAACCAAACAAATTCTAGTAAGAGGTTTATCGAATGAAGAAACAACAGAGCATAGAGATATCCAGATCTGCCTTTGGATATCTTCCCTGGTAAATACGCTTTGCTTCTTCAGGTACACGCGGGAAATTGCGATTGGTGCAGCTTGTTACTATGGCAGCCAATCGTGTCTTGGCAACGCTACAGAGCTTCTTAAATTATGGATGAAAGATCCGAAAGCGAACAGGTGCATAGAGATTGAGGACTTTTAATTAAAGTAACAATGGAGCTTTGCTTGCGACAACCGAATAAATTTCCTTCTAATGCGTCCACTTCTACCGTAGAGATGAATGGGGATGACGTCACGACACAGAATAACTTCCATGTGAAGATCGCAACCGAATAAAACTGAATCAACTGGTGGTCGCATGAGGCCGGCTTTAGATCTCGACGGCAAGATGCCAACACATAACTCTGCTCTTTGCTTGTTCCTTCGGGAAAGACATATTGTTTTGATGGTGTTTGACGAAGAAGAAAACAATGCCGTGTTGTTTATTTTATCGAAAACATCACCACTACGATATTCGCGAAACATTCATTGCAATTCACATAGCAACAGTAAACATTCCGATGTAAAATTCGAATCAAGAAAACTTTGATCAACGTGGGTCAAAAAAACGTTTAAATTTGTTTGATTCGAGTTTTTCATCAGAATATTTATTGTTATTACGTGTAGTCCCCCTAACACGTGTAGCCCCCTACGTGTAGTCCCCCTAACAATATCTGCTAGAAGAATATCTGCTCTTTTGCTAAGACCAGGGTTTTTTAAGATGTTTTAGGGAGCCGATTCGAATCCCTAGAATTGAAACTCGGGTCCCTAGAATCGGAGAAAATCGGGTCCTTAGAAGCAAAGAAATTGGGTCCTTTCTCGTCCATACCGGGTGCCTAACATTTTCCTTAGAAAAAACCTGCTAAGACAGAAAAAGTTAATCATTTCATTTAAAAAATAACGCAAACTTCTTTGACAGATCCAGGAGCAAAGCACGTAAAATGTGCTTTTTTAACGTTTGTGGTCAGCTACGAGTTCTTTCATTTTGTTCTAATTTGTAAAGAAATTGCGAATACACTTTGATTGTCGCATAGATTATAGCATCTGGTGTTGAGGGCGTACAATAGAGACCTACATGTCTGTAATCAACAATTGCGTAATTAAGAAAAATGTTTTGTTTGTTGTTTTGTGTTATAGTTTTGATTTTGAGAAGAAAAAATCTTTTAGCACGTTGCAACTGGGCTGATGTCAGCATCATGACACAGCTGACTTGCATCATGACACAGCTGACTTGCATCATGACACAGCTGACTTGGTCGAAATCATTTTCCAGCGCTTGTGCAACAAAGTTTGCTGGAAGTTGAATTTAATTACAAAACATTCTTTGAATAAAATCCTAATTGCCTCTATTTATTACAAGGCTAGAATTTGGAGCAAAACTGGTGACTTTACTTTGAAACATCAATTGCAATTTTTCTTGCCTCGAGTACCTCACAAATCTCTTTAGTATTTGTTCACTCGAAAGCGGATGCGTTCTGTACAAAAGCAATTGCGAAGTCGTGGAAAACTTTTAGAGCTGTATATACTGTATGTATTGATCGTATCTCGTGTTACTTTCCAGCATAGCGCTCACTTATCGATCCGCCGTCTACTGTTACGGCATAAGAGAGTCTGGATGGGATGAGTGGAATTTCATGGTTGGCCAGTTCGGGGTCACTGAGGACGGAGACGATCAACAAGATTTGTTGTGAGACAGATTTTTCTTGTGCTTAAAACTATATATTTATAGCAAACATAACCTCGGCCTGGTTCATAGAAAACTATTGCGTTTTGGTGCCTGAAGCTTACAGACGAGACTTTGCACCAACGCCTATCTGTCAGCTTTTGATTTTTGAAGACAACTTGGGTCTCTGACGAGAACGTGATTTTTGCCGTTTTGTTAGATATTTGATATTATATATTGTGCATCAAGCGCTAACGTCTAAAGACGATTTGAATCACACCTTAGCGTCTGTAAAATACTTCCCCGCTGAAACTCAATTTACTCCCAAACATTTCATTCCCGATTATAATTGATGCCATCGTCAGAATAAAATATCAAGAACAAAAAGGCGGCAAGGATATTTTTGACTCAATTCTTCCAGCCTCGTCAATGGATATTATAACAAGAAATTTTCTAGCAACAGTTTCTAATGCTGGATTTTCCGCTTGGCATTTCTCCATCTCCAGATTAATCAATCGATCAACTGTATTTTAGCGTAGCGATATAGACACATCGAAGTTTTGTGTGACAATCTGTTGACCAGCGTGGTCACAAATCAGCTAAACGTTAAAACCCTTAGAAAGACCAAAAGAAGTACAATCAGAAATAGCATGAAAATACCACAAAAATAAGATTTACTGAAAATAGTAATACGCAATGTTACTTAATGGTCAGATAGCTTGGAGCTAATTACAATCAGAAACGGCAATTGTGAATATTGTATTTAAATATCGTGAAACAATGAAAATGTTTCGTGAAAGAGAAGCTGCTTACATATTTTCATGAATGTGCGGTAAGGTGTGATGTATAGGGGTTTAGGGAAAGCATTTTACGTCTTAGTGACCTGCAGACAGAATCGCGCTGTTGCTTCAGAGATTTGATCAAAAAAATGTTAAATGTCCCCTCATCAAATTGTTGTGTGTGAGAGCTGGGCGACGTGATAAGTATTGATGCTATTGTGCGATTCCTCACGGCATTGCATATTTTATGCTTGAATTTCAAACACTGCATATTTTGTGCTTGAATTTCAAACGTTCAAATTTATGAACGTTTTTTGTCACGCGAAAGTTGGTGGAAAAACGTATTTTTTTTGTGGGCGTTCGTTCATTGATGTGAATTTTACAAACTTTCCCCGTGGCTTGGGTTTTTCATTTAATTACTTCATCTAGCAAAGTTTCATTGGCAGTGACCCATGCAAGTATGGCACAGTGCAGTTCGCAAACAAACCGGAAATAGACTTTCTGAATGAGATCCACATTTCGAAAAGGCTATGCATTGCAGAGAGCAACGCTACTGCTAGAAAGGCTACGACCACACAAAGCGATATGTTGGTCCCATTTAAATGGCAAATCTATTGCAACACCTACGTACCTAATGATATCCACTTATTCAAAAGAATCACACGTAAGTCCACGAAAAGAGATTTTAAATGGAGTTTGAGATGAACTTGTTAAAAACAGTATGATCTTTGTGGAAAATGATCCAGAAGTAATTATATTTTATTTTTGCGCCATAAATTGGCGAAGTTGCCGAAAACCACACGTTCAACAGCTTTTCCACCTTTCAATCGTATTTTTCGCACGTTTCACAACAAACTTAATATTGACATTTTGCTTCTTTCAGATATGGGTTGTCATGCAGCAAAGACCCTGCGATTTTGGAGCTCAATCAACTGTACAGTGTGTTCGCTTACGTTGCTGGCCACGATTATGGCAAATACGTTGCACTTGCTTTCGCTTACAACAACTGGGATCGAATCATGGCTATGTAAGTAGCATCAGCAAAATTTTGTGCGTTTTCCCTATGTGTGGTTCGAGGCAATTTTCTGCCTATTTAGTGGTGTCGTAGTTTTTCGACTAATATAAGATATTTGTATTAGAACTTCAGCAAGCACTTTCACAGCGATAGATCCTTGGGAAAGTTGCTTTTTTAGTAGTTAGTCGTGTTTTGTTGGTCCAGTTACATTTTTCAAAAACTTTTTTGTTTGTAAGAACATATATGTTGCCCTTGTTTGAATTGAAAGATTTTATAGAAAAAAATTATTGATTTCTGCGGTCTCCTTTTGAAAATATGTAAAGATTTAAGTGGTTTTCGTGCTGATCCGCAGTTGCAGTTTACTTTTAATGAAAGGGAATAATAACTTGCAATGTATATTTTTTCACACTTGAACACATGCATTGAACTGTAGAAAATGTTTGTGGTTGTGGAAAGTGAACTGCACGTCAAATACAGCACTCTTCCAAATATTTTGATGATGATTTGCCGACTTTGTAACATCTTTTGTAATTTTTGTTTTTATTTTGGACGAAGTGACATGCTGTAAAATGAATAAAGCATATATCAATTTGAAAGCAACATCTGTTGTTGCTCTGCAGAACCAACTATGGATCAAATGCTTTGGACAATCTTTTGTACTATTCCGTTGCACGACTGTCAACAGAATTTGACGTTCAACTGGTAAGATCTGCAAGTTCCGATGAATAGTTTTCAAGCTACCTCCAAAAAAACAGTGGGAAGGTTGTTTACAACAAGCTCACCGAAGATCAAAACTTCAACCAAAGAATTTCCTTAACTTCAATAAAATGCTACTTTCGCAATGCGCTCGCCATTTGTGCAGATACGTTCTTAATGATTCGTTTGAAGATACCAAAATTTATCAGCGATCTTTAAGTTTGTTACAGCTGAGAATTTTCGTGCACTTTCGTGCCAGTCGAATATCGAGTAGTATTGAAAAAGAACATCACGCAATACGATGTGAGGTAAAAATAAGCAGCAGCATTCTCAGCAGTAGCATTCACTTTCACTTAATTTGCTTAATACTCTTTCCATTACTCTTTCGATTATCATTCGATTACTGTGACCTGAGTGTGAATCTTGCGTACATCTGAAATTTCAGAAAAGCTTATATAAAAGTTAAAAAATGTCCAGCGAAACTGTTTTGTCAAGAATCAGTTTTTAGACTTGATTTTGTGGGAGTACATTTGTCAACCTTAACCTAAAAATGTACTAGGGATTGACAGCTTGGATCAAGATTTTCTTTTCGCGTGTTTTTCGTCGTCAATTCTTAAACGTCTGACTTTTGAGAAAACACACGATGAAGAAACAGTTTTACCTTTTAAAAAGTGAAAAATAACAAACGCTGTTTTTTACTGCGTTTCCATATACTCTTCAGTTTTTTTCATATACGGCGATGATATCTTAATATAAGTGAGTTCATGTGAACGTTACTTACAGGAACAGTTTGCGCAGTTGGTGAGAAAATTTCAAAGTTATTTATTTTTACAGTTGGAATCCTTTAAATCACTGGTGTCTGATAGCCCGGCGTGGACGGCTAACATCAACAGTTACATTGGTGCAATAGAATCCAACATGGAATGGAGAAGTGATAAAGAACAAGATATAGCTGAATGGTTGGGAAGCAAAGTCACCTTGAACATACCCACACCGAGGCAACGTCGATACAAAGCCATTGAACCGGATGACATTCACAATGGTTTTAAAAGAAAGTTTGGCAAGCGTTTTCCAAACACATTGTCTTTGAAAAAACGGCAATTCCGTGAAATAATGGGCGCTACAAAGTACTCTCCAAAGAGATAGCTTTCTTTTTTGGGAAAATCAATATTTTGTATGTGCTGTACAACTACTGTTGACTTACTGCTTTCCAAATTTGTGGTTACTAGAAGAACTAATTGAGTTTTTGCTACAAAGAGGAACACAGCTGGTTATAGTTGATTCCAAAACATAAGGAAAACTTATTTTTGTCAAGACATTTAAAAGTGTTGTTCATCGCTTTTATAATTTTGACAATAAAAACAACAATTGACTACAGATGTGTGGAACAGAGTAAAACTCGGATGTCGTTGGAAGTCTTATAGCAGCGATGCAGCATCCAAGGTTTTAATGACAAAATCTTGGAAGTTTCGAAAAGGAAGTTTTCGCGTCGTCAACAAATGTTCGCTGGAGCAGACCTTTGTTATTGCTACTTCTTAAGCTACTGATCTGAATATGATGGATATCTTGTATTGCATAAACTGAAAAACATGGCAGTTTTTTTGGTTTAGCGATTGTATTTCCAATATTCAGGAACTCAACGTTTTTGAAATTGTCCAACAACGCTTTTCAAAGCAAAATGCAGCGGTTTTAGTGATGGGAGTGCACTGATAACCACCGTGATGTAGGCATTTAAGATTGCATGGAGTGGAAAGTAATTACCAAATAAAGAGCCCCAAATTCGAGTAGTTTGTTAGCGCTACATCTTAAACTTAACGATAACAAGCCGAGATCGGTGAATAACGATTTCAAAAAGCAACAACATTCGCACTTTTAATGAAAAGAAATGTGCAAAGCCGCGATGATAATAAAAATGACTATCACTACGCAATATCAGTCGTGAGGAATATGTGACCAGGAGTTACTATCAAGATTTTGCAAGTGAGCGGGTAGTCAAGCTGGGGTTTCAATACATGNAGAGCCGTGTGAAACGTTCAAAGAGGAATGCTACGGAAAAGAACTGATGAAGTTAACAGGTTGTCAATGAGTTTTGCTTCGATACTAACGTCCACATGGTCATCGAGTGATGTCCAAGTGAAGGGGGTTGCCTGAATATTTGCTTATCGGATTAAAACATGGCATGCCCTGGCGCGCCTTGGCCTTCGACATTCAGTGACAGGTTAGAACATGAACTGGCCAGCATAGGCAAAACCTCTAAGTAACAAGTTATCTCTAAAGCATGAAATCAAAAGGATGAAGATATGATCACAACGTGAAAATACAAAAATATTGCCGTAACGCAAAAATAAAACGATAATCAAAAACAGGAAAAAAACATTGAAAAACACGAAAAATATCAGACACACGAAGAAACTTCAAAAATATCAAAATTTTGAAAAAATTGCCATAAAACAAAAAATATGAAAAATCGCAAAGATATGAAAAAGATAGGTCGGGAAAGGGAGGATGGGGAAAACCCCACGACAACGCATACCCCAGGGGAAACCCCAGCTCCACTGGCTGATCTTGCTCATCTGGCTGATCTTCAATCATCCATATAAGGCACGTCCTGACCCCCTCCCATTACTACTACTAAAACTAAAAGAATATTTGTTTGAGTTGCTGTAGTAGCTTTTATAATCATCACTCTTGTCTTTGATTTTCTCGTGTTATGTTCAGCAAGCAGTTACTAGCAGATGGCACAACTTCTTAAAAAAGTCATCACTGGTATTGTCGTTAATGTCTCAGGCCCAGATCATTGCGTTGTTAATGAAATTAAACCAATTATCTAGCTGTTATTTCAAGATTCACAAAAAATGGTAAACAAAGCCTACATTTTCACTGTGATTTTTTTTAACAAATGGCACACGACCGTTATGTTTTGCAAAAACTGAAAATGTTTACAAAGTCATACATCTGTTACTACCATACATGACAAAAAACTTTTGTCAAACCATCTACAAAGGAGCTTTACTTTGATTTCAAAAGCTCTCTAAATTGTTGAAAACTGTTTGAATTATTGCTTTAAGTCCTTCACG
>JGI24159J19872_10000548_pt1 | contig 34422 bp, 25 predicted proteins | sample Ectturendosymbi4_FD_19872 | JGI IMG/M metagenome (IMG submission 19872) | reverse complement strand
AAATATTTGATAAATCAATGTCAACTGTGTTTTTGTTTTTGCATTGGGAACAGTAAATAGCCATATTTTATTTTTGTATTGGCAACACAATTGCCATCCGTACAGACAACTTGCTATAGTCAGTAGTTTCTGCATATGCTTTGTCTTGTATTTGCATTCCGGTATCTAATACAGTTGTAAAATGAGTAGTCAGTCATGTTCCTTCTCTGTTCAAGATGTGAAAAAGTTGTGATTTTGAATGTGTTTAATTTAAGACAGGTATCACTGCTCTGTAATCTTTGCCTGTTCGTTAAGCTGTGTTCTTGGTGTTTGCAACAACCCAGTGGCGACTCCGGCACACGGGCTCCTCGGGCTTAGCCTGAGGCTTCGATTACGATTTTTATATCGGAGAACGCAAACTTGCTTTGTATATTTGTGCCACCACCGACGGTCCCGCTTCACTAAGTTGTTAACTCGGGCTCTTTTATTTGGGCCTTGTCACTGTTCATATATTTTCGTTCCACGTCTGGCCTTAATGTTGCAGGTGACCTGGATAAAACATTATCATTCGTAGTAGGTGTTCTCTCGACTTTGTTCGCTCGCGCTTTACTCAGGCTCATTTATTAGAGTCCGAGCTGCTCTATGCAATTACATATTTTTTAAAACACAATTAATATCGGATTAAATGTTTTTTGAAGCAGTGGATTTGTATAGAACATTGCATTTGAAGACCAATCCTATGGACAGTTCCCATTTCCAGAATAATACTAAACGAACGAAAAAGTGTCCAGTAATTGGGTCTAATATGAATGAGCCTAGTAAGAGGAGGACTTACTGGCGTTATCATTGCCCTGTGACGTACGTTACTTAACATTGGAGAAGTTATCACGAGAAATTAGCATTTATTGTTACCTAACTAACGTCACAGAGCAGCGATAATGCCAGCCAGAATGAAAGCAAATGGAAATTTTAGTAACGCAAGCCTCGAACGGTTTTATTCAGTCAGAATAAATCGTATGAGCCCAAGTGACGCTGTTGACCTGGGTCGCCCCTGTAACAGCTTATTTGAATTTCAGGTGGTTCACCGATACGTTTTCATATGGTGTATAGGTAATGACGTCATATTTCAATACTTGTGACGTCACAGTTGCCAATTCAAGCCACAAATATTCTCTGTTTTTTTTGTCGTGCATTTGTGCCCCCCCACTTTAAAAAAGGTTCCGCCACCCATGGCCATACCCAATGCTGTTAAATGCTTTTTATATGGTTATCTACATTTCCTAGGCGCTATGGCCCAGCGCTGCAATGATAGACCATCTTAATCACCTTCTCGTGCTTGCATGACAAGACATATAGCATGTAAGGCACAAATATGCTGATTATTCAAGTCCTATGATTTTTTCATGTATATTTTTATAATCTGTTGCATGGCTGTTTTCTTGTACACCATGAATTTTTACTTTTATTTCAGGCGCAAACAATGTTGATTTAAGTGAAGAAATAAGCGACGATCCGGCTTTTGGTGCGAAGAAATGCAAATTATGTACAGCTGTTATGAAATTTATAACATGATGCAAAACATCTGGTTTATTTTTTAGTCACAGCAGAAATATAATGAAAAATCATGGACAAGCTCACTGATATGTTGGGAATTTTCCAAAACAACCTGATGTTATTTGAATTAGTGAAACTAAACCGAAAGAGAGCAAGCATGAGTTAATTTATATTATCGGCTATAACTTTATTTTCAATAACTCTGTTACTTATGCGGGACAAGCATGTCTGCACCCCAACACCGAACCTGGTTTTATAGTGCGTCCATACGGAAAATTCCAAAAACGCGTTTGTTGAAGATATGTGGATTGAAATGAGCTGTGCTGAGCTTCGGTTCGTTGCTGGTGCTTTTTACTTTCATTCAAACAACATCCTCAATTTCACTGAAGCTTTTCATTCTACTCGTGAAAAGAAAATCCCCAAAGATTAACCGTTTTTTTTCTAAGAGACTTTAACGTAAACCACCTCTGTAAAAATTATGGCACACAACCCTGTATTGATGCAGTAACTTTAGTTGGGAGCGTGTTCGCTGACAAACATTCCCACAAGAATTGTCCCGGATGGTCCAGTTTGTTTACCTGATCATTTGACGCCAGTGACACTTGTAGCTCTTTCTATATATGCGTATTAAGTTATGACATTAGTGATCACCTTCAAACTTACGTATCGAGAATATGAAAACGCCAAAACCTCCAGCGTAATTGAACTAATTAGAGTAAAGTCAGCGTTAACTACAACTGGAATATAACCGATACGGTTGTTAAGTTAGCCTGTTTTCATTTTTTGCAAACAAACACGCTTCGACATCGCAACTAAGCGCAAGTTGCGCTTAAACCATGGTCATCAGAAGGCTTAGTCCAATCGATCAGAACTAAAAACCGTATGTACAAGATACTATTAAATTAAAAAGTATTAGCATCGAAACAACTTTCAATTGAATCAACGCCTTAAAAATGTAGCAACCTTTTGACCCACCTCAAAGAGAAAAGTAAAATCATTTGTCATAGAAGAGAATTTAAACAAAATAAATTTAACCCATCTACAGCTTGGCAACTAATCAACAAACTTCTAGTTATAATCAAACCAACCAATAATATGTCTATGTTTCAACCTGAAAACAATACCCAACCTGGTGACCAGCACTCCATTCGAAATATTTTGAATCCTCGCTTTCCCCGGGCTGTTCCGAACCTTACATCTGCAATATCTTATCATGTGGCTTATTGCACTCCTGCAACTCCCAGTCCAGAATTTCCTGTATTTAACCCCAGTCGCAATGACGACATGGCAACTCAAATTAGTAGCCTCAAATGCAACAAGTCAGACATAATAGAAAATGTCTGCGACATTGCAATATTTCCTTCTCTTGTAAGACATAGACAGACTAACTACCTTACCGCAAAGAAGAATCACGAAAAGTCTTCACTAACCTGTGAATTGCTGCACCTGTAACACAATAACAAATAGCCCTGTTAAAAAAACTGATGTTGTTACAGTCAAACATGAGTGGAAAAATGACAACCTTTCTTAAGCTTTCTGCTTTTTCTGGTAACAGCTGTTTTTCTGAGTAGGAACTTCTTGTGTGAAGTATTGAATCAGAATCTGCAGTCTCGTAGTGAGTGAATGAGCAACTATTGCACAATCCATTATTGTGGAACGTGCAGATTGAGGAAATTTTAGCTCAGATTCGGATTCAGCACCCCAAATTTGCCATAAATGAGTTCTCAAAGTCATGAAGATAAACACATTTTTGTTGATCAGTGTTGTCTTCCGTTTCGTTCTCTTTTCTGAGGCTTGGGCCGACTCGTTGACGTCGCGGTCATTTCACCGCGCCCCTCGCGTTCTTTCCCTTGAGAACATGTCGTGTTTCTTCTTTGCAAAAAACAAATGATCAATTTTCTTTAATTGTTTAATCCAACAAACGGTTTTAAGGTTACTTCATTAACATTTTAGTGCTTGCGAAGCTTTAGCTAATATTATTTGTCAAATGCGCTTTTCGGATGTCAATATTGGTCAACAGTGACTTGTTTGCGCACAGTGAACCTGGCTATGCGTGGTCTGCTGTTCTTAGTTGCGAAGTCAGATACCTGCTGTGTATGGCGACGGTTCAGCAAGAAATTTATTATTTCCACACATTACGTTACGCTTTGATAGTTCGTACTTTATTACATGCGAAAATTTTAGCGGTGACTTGCAAGTGTATTTCCTGCTATTGAGTGTATAGCTGTTGTGTTACATACGCTATCCTGCTGTTTGGTATCTAACTGCGATACGCGACATGCGGCTCGCGAGTACATTTCAGATGGCGCGCGCCTTTGATTTCAGATTGTGTTGTATACGGCCCGCCAAAGATTGGGTTACCCTTTCGTGTCAGAGCAACGGCAATTCCCGCTACTTATGACCAATTCCCGCTGTGTGTTGATGCGCTGAGAGCGAACGCGAGCACGAAAGCCATCGCATGCAAGTGTTGGAAAAGTTCGCATACAAGTTGTACGAGTTGAATCTTGGAAGAGATTACTGTCCCTCGCACTCCTTTGTGTCATCAGATTTGGACACCCCTGCTGTAGCGCGTAGGTTGGCGCACTGAGCTTGTATGTTTTCGTAAAATGTATCGTGGAAAGTTTCAAACGTTATGACGGAAATATGTTCCAAGCCTTGTTCACTTGTGGTACATGTTGAACAGCAAGGCAAAAGCAAATGACCATGCAACGACATGGAAATCTTAGTGCGTGTATCGGACTTTCGAAAGTAGCCCGTCATGGTCCATTCATAGGAAAATCGTCATGGACCTGTTAAAGTGAGCATGCATTCAATTGGAGACGCAAATATTTTTGGCTGCACAGTGTAAATCCAAATGTGCTAAGTTCTAGTACTAATACGCTAGCCTACCTTGCCCTACTGTAATCGCGGATGACTACAAAAAATAGCCTGCACTTGCAGTTCATGCACTAAAGTTCCGCATTAAAAGCCTACCTATGTCAAGCAGGATAATAAACTGGCTAACTTTCAAAGGATTAAAGCATTTGGTCAAAAATTTAAAAAAAATCATGCTGAACCGTCCCCTCTTACACAGGCGGCGAAAAAAAAACGACTTCGCGTCTCAAGACTACCTCACTGTGCTTAAAAAATCGTTGATAAACTCTAATATCCGAAAACCTCATTTGGCAAAGAACACTAATTTAAGAGTTTGGCACGACAATATGTTAATGAAGCAACCTTAAGAATTGCTATTGCAAATACACTGATGATGGTAGCAGGAGTTACCGTAACGTGTGCAAAATGTCGTTTACATCGTATTTTTTGGCCATTATTTTCATTATAAACCTTCAGAATGTTTATTGGATTAAAAAGTGAAGCGTCTGCAAAAGTGTCCGCTCTGTGAACTCATTGTTCGTCATAATCGCTGCCCATTTACGTAGGTGGTGCGGATGGCTTTTGTTTATTTTCAGAACTAGTGAATATCGAGGCCCACGGTTGGTATCGCAGGAAAATGGAGAACATACGCTATAATTAAAACTGACTTGTATCGCCACTTCAAAGACAATGTATCAGAAGCGAAATCGTTTCAACATATGGCACAGGTCCATAATTAGGCTGACCAGCATACGCAGTAAGCCGGACTTCACCCAAGGGACATCGGTGAGGGGAGTCGATTGGACAAAAAAATTACTGCAGTGAACAAAGACTATTGCAGCGAAGTGAACGACCAGGCAAACAGTCAACGCTTTCTGATTTGCGATGAATTTCAACCTTTTCTATTGCGTTAGAACTACGGTTAGTTTAACCTTTTCTACTGCGTTAGAACTACGGTTAGTTTAACCTTTTCTACTGCGTTAGACTACGGTTAGTTTAACCTTTTCTACTGCGTTAGACTACGGTTAGTTTAACCTTTTCTANTGCGTTAGACTACGGTTAGTTNAACCTTTTCTACTGCGTTAGACTACGGTTAGTTTAACCTTTTCTACTGCGTTAGACTACGGTTAGTTTAANCTTTTTTATATTTTGTAGATTGTTTCCTGATGAGTGCAATTACGCGCCAAACTAAGGTCGTGCCGTTGAATCAAAGTCCTGGTTCTTATAAATTTATGTCAGAAGGTCTGCCGACGAGCGTCAAGCATAACATTCCAACAGTTTTCTCCGAACCAGTAGAGTAATATAGCAGCAAGCGTGAAGATCTATGAAGCATCTTTTGTCAGCATTAACAGCAAACCGTGATGTTTTTCAAGCAGGAGCCACAGCTGCAGAATTTCAGTTGTCTGGGATGTGTTTTATAACGTTAGATGGCGCTGCAGACATGCGAAACGCGGCGTGTATCGTGATATCCAGCTGCACTGCTAGAACTCGCCAAATAAAGCTAGTTTTGCGTCGCTTATACGGGAATGTCCGTGTGTCATATCTAAGCTCGCAAAGTTTGTCTTGTAACCACTTACAGCAATTGGTTTACTTTCAGGCTTGAGACCTCCATGAGGAAACGAGTTACATGCTAGTTGAGACTGCTGACAACCTCTGTGTAAAAAATATCGAAAAAGCGCCGTACGTCTGTTGCCACAATAAAATAGTTCTTTTTTGAATAAGAGAGACGATACCACCGACTCCTTATAACCATCGTGTTCTGCTGTTGGGCGATTGCTGTGAGAACGCTGTATTTGCTTTGATTTTAAGATGTAAAAGCCGCAGTGCTGTGGGTCCTGCTTTTCAGCGCGATTTCATCTGCAAAAACACCCATATTCTTCTACACGTTAAATATTTTGAGCAGAAGTTTACCTAGTGTGGTTAACTATTGCATGGGTTTGGTAATCTGAATTTTGCTTGACTGTTGTGACCTTCATCAGCACTTAGTCGTTATTGCTGGAGTGCACTGCATGCACCGAAAATTCCTCGTGCGTTGAGCTGCCGAAACAACAGGCCATTTCTGTCGCGCTGGGTTGTTACCATGGTCTCTAAAATACTAGCTTTATTTTCGCGCCAACGTGACATGAGACTTGCTGCTGTGTTTAGATCAGGGGTCTAAAACTCAAATTGCTCCGAGGGCCAAATGAGGATTTATAAAATAACTCGAGGCCGCATTATGACGCTGACGACAGTGGCGGTACCTGAACCTTACAAAACAAGCTTTTACATCTTAGTTCCTGCTAAAGGTAGTATGAGTTATTGGCAAACAATTTCTAGCCGTCTCTACGTTCGTTTAAAGCAAGTTGTTCACTCGCTGGCCCAGCACTTTTAAACACCGGTGAATAAACTAAATGATGTAAATGTTAATAATTTGGAAATTCCCAAAAAGCATCGCGGGCCGCACGAAATGCCCTCGCGGGCCGCGTGTTCGAGACCCCTGGCCTTGTTGACTACATGAGAGAAACAAAGATTGAACAGAGTCAAGTGCAGTTACCGGAACGATGCTGATAATCTTTGAAGAGCTCTTTGCCACGTTAAATGTGGTTTCGACTGTCTTGGTATGACAGAAATCTTAGGCTTTGCTCTCGGGTCGACTGCTCGTCGAAGTCAAAGGTCATTCGCAGATTACACATCTACAACTTCTGTCCGTGTTGCTGCGACTGCTCGGCATTTCACGTTTCCGTTCTGTTGTCACCAGTAGAGTGATCGCAGGTTAGCGAAAACGGTTGTGGCATTGTGGCACAAGACACGCATCGACAGCCACCAGCTGCGAGCCATTCTTGGAATGTTACAAACAATTTTAGGCCTTGCTTGCGTGCCATTAGAAACACGGAATTGTTAAATTTTGCGCTTGTATGCGTTCGTAATTGACATAGTGTCTATTTCTCCATGGTTTTATTTCGGGCTTTCAGTTCAGTCCCAGCTGGCTACTTCGTGATTAGGTGCAGCGCAAGCCTTGGCCCCAGTGCAGTGTCATGGTGCGCCGAGTACAGGATGCACAACTGCATGCACGAAGTAACACCAGGATTGCTATACGGGTATTAGGGTGTGTAGACATATCAACAGTAAACACCCTTTTCATCGGCGCTTTGTTGCGTAGAGTTGATGTAAACACGCGTGTATCGCAAACAGCCCGCCCTGCTGTTGTCAGCTATGAGACCGGTACATCTGTCAGCAGAGTGTGCCAGTTTGCCGACTGAGCGCCACTTCCTTTCCGAACGCTTTGTCATGTCATGCATTACCTACAGGTTACTTAATGGCAATACCTATGACTATTGTTTCGCGGAAGACGGTTAACGTAGATACTATGAATCGGTCCACGTTGCTACTGATTGTAAAGCGTCTACCTTGTGTTTGGATGCTATTCATCTCATCCGCCAGCACCGCGTTCCGGATGCGATCGGCATCCTCAGCGATTCGATAGAACGTCGTTCTTTTGTGTTTGCTGCTCCAAAGCTTGCAGCAAAAGAACTGCACACTGCCGATGGTGGTTGCCGCCTCGGTCGTGCCAAAGTTAGTGGGCGCGCGTTACTGGGCATCCTTGTCGTTCGACTCAAATGAAACGTTGGGTTGTCACGAATAGTTGGTGTAGCAGGCGCTTTGAATATTCGTAATGCAGTATATTCTACTTCAGGCAGTGAAGTGCGCTAGTGCCGCAGGATTTGTTTATGATTTGTGTTTATCTCATCAGCAATCGCCCTGTTTGCACTTAGTACTTCAAATAATGTTAAAAATTCTTCAATGCTTTTCTTCAATAAGAAAACGATAAATCTGCACATCGCTCTTAGAATCGGATCGCCGCAGCCCAAGTCAAATGAATTATTCCGTTACTCGTTAGGCGCTCGTGAAGTGCAAACTTTAACGTCGCTGAGCTCGCTATTATGGTCGCTTACGACGGTTGACGCTGTGTTTATCTTCGCTGGCAGTTGCTCGGTAACGTTTGCGACGTAACGTTCTTTTATTCCGGCGCAGTTAGTTTCACAAAAGCTCGAGTACTGTTCGTAATTCAACTCCCATCTGAAAGTATGCGCTAGAGTAAAAGCATCAGAGTTCCTCTGATTCATCGGCTTTGAGCTCGACATATATTTGACATTTGGTACAGCCGTTTAGGTAATTGCAGTGAAAGTTAAATTTTGTGGTTTGCGATGTATTGCAATGAAGCGTTGACTTGCATATATCAATTAGGTGAGAAGAAAGTCTGTGAAAACTCCTTGTGTTAGAGGGTAGTGCAAGACTTCACAGGTAGGTGTTAACTTGGCGTAAAGTGTATTGGCTGCCTTTCTTCGAGTTTCCTAAGGAACAACCTGTGTGATTTTTTTTACTTCTTTTTTGTGGGTATACATACATTACGTTCATAAATTCTCATCCGTAGAATTATGCCTCTCGCAGTACGTGCATCTTATACATCAGCGAGCCCGTCCGTTCATTCAAAAACTCTCATAAACTTCTATATCAGCATGGTACTTTTTGAACATTGCCGGTCCGAAACTGACGTTGTAGTCTGGCTGGTCATCATATAAGAAACATAAGAAGGTAATAGAGCGCTGCAGTTTTGCTTGGGTCAACTCTGTACGGAACGGAAATGTAGTTTCAAACACCAGATTTTGTATATAGTATATGGAAAGGCGCTGCTGCTTATGTTATGTTTGAACCTGTCCCTCCGCATTATTTAAAACACAAAGTGTCACTTAGCAGACTCAAACTCTGGTTTGGTTGGCTTTGTTTTTACCCATATTGTTCCTCAAGAGGTGAACCATTTTACAGTCTAGTTTAGACCTTGTCGAAAATCTTGAAATTATTTATGCATACAAGTTGTGCGTATCACGTATCTAAAGAACCTTATGCCGACGTATCTAGAGCTGGGTGCAAAAAGTGGGATGTTGCTTCATGTTGTCTTGTCACGAAGCTTGTTTGCAACAAAAACAGGTGAGCGCAAACGCAAAGCGGGGGCGACCAGCTTCTTGTCAAGGAAAGAGGAAGGATGTTTGGTGAACTAACATTGTGAATGAAAACATTACTTTGTTGCGAAATTTGGAAGTACAAGCGAGACATAATACCGGCGAGGTCGCGCGTGACCGACGACGGCATTCCCGCACAGTTCGTTGAAACATCGAATTTCAAACCGTGCATTCACCGTAATGAAGTTTGCCTGTTTCCTAGTTTGATGAATCGAAAAGAAACTTCGGCTAGGTGGGATAGAGCGCCTGCCAGCGAAGATCGTGGGGTTCGAACCCCATTTGGGTCATTCCGACGATTTGAAAAACGGTACTGGTGGCCTGTCAAGCCTCGTGCTCGACATTAATGTTTGGGTGCAAGGGAACAGTTCACGCGTGGTGCTAATATTGACTCGTCACTAGTGCAGCATTCACTGTGAAATTAGCTGCGTGGCCCAAAGTGCAGATGAAGCTATGGGAGCCCGCAGACCACTCGTGACACCCCGAAAGGAGAATAAAGCGAATATAATGAAACCTTTCTTTAAAATGAAACTGCGTAGATAGAACAAACTTACAAGTTCAAAAAGATTTTCTTGTAGAAAACGTTAGTTTTTCAGAATTCATACATAAAAAAGAGATACTGTTTTAACGTTGCAAAGCCGCCGTTAATGCGCCAGTCGCTAAATTTGCAGTTTCTCTGTTTTTCACTCAAACAAAATTGCGGTTTCTAGTCCTGGGAGAAAAAGCTGTTTCTGTTTCTCCCAGCGGCCAATATCACGGCATTCGAACCCTCACGTGCCAGGGGTCGAAGTCGAATTGAAGCCGAATTCACCCAGAAGAGTTTGCCCATGACATCATGCACGCTGCGCGTGTTTGCCCATCCAACTGGTTAATTCGGTCCTGGCAAAGTCACGATCCGTGTTTGTGTGCCTCGTTGTCTTCACAGCGTTCCATTAAGCTTTATAAACAAAGTAACATCCCAAGAAGCGGTGACATCACATGCAGCCGCTGATTCATTCGCCTTTTTGTCATTTTTGGTTATGCAGCAGTCCAGGGGAACTACACGCCTCTTGCAGGAAGCAGCATCTAGCCTACGTGCTTCTACTGTATGAGTTATAGGTAGTTGCTGAGTATTACCGAGCTTGACTAGAACTTACTGGAGGTTGTCCCTGCGACAATGCCGAGCTGTGCTTAAACTGTGATGCTACAGAAAATTTAATTTTTGACTATTTTGCTAAAGGGTGACTGAGAATTTTTTTTGTTTTGTTGTTGTTGCAGCAAGTATAGTAGCTCTGTATAGTACATTATATAATTGACATACTTCTTATACTTGGATCCAGCCGACCTCTTAACCATCAATACCTGCTGTCGGTGAAACTATACTACTCCATCTAACCATTGTATTAGGAGTTTTTTTTGTCACTGCCAATAATTCCTTTTTTCTGAAGACAATGGCTACTTTGGCAATTCACACTGACGGCGGTGTTGTTCCCGGCGCATGCTATTATACACCTCATCCACAGGTTTATCAAGGCAAGGTAAGGGAAATACCGTTGCACTTGATCGTAATTAGTGAGTCGGTTGGATTCACAAATAGCAAATTGTTGTCAGTGCTTGTCGATTGTTTAAATCAGTGAATGAAATGAGACCCCTTCTCGCCTCACCGATTATATCGAATTCCGTTGAGGTCACACAGCAAACACGCTCACGAAACCAGCCGTGCAGTTGGAATTCTCTGATAACGTCGTTCACGCACCGCCAGTCAAGCGCTAAAGCGTTGTTGGAAGGTTTTTGGCCAATCAAAATTATTTTGTGCTACGGGAATTTCAGTGTCTTTCTTTAACTGTACTTCTACTATCGCAAGACCAGTATTTTTGCAATGTATGCTGCTTTTCATATTCTTTGTGATTCGATTAAAGGCAGGGATCCTGATAGGCTAGATTTTACGGCAAGATACATGTCTAAAATTCAGGACTGAAAGTTACAACATTTTCGTAAATCGCAATGGCACATAGAAAGAACGAACCTCGGAAAACAGACTAAAAGTTTTTCCAAATTCCAAATGCCCTTTACACCCGACTACCAGGCTACTCTCCAACACCTACATTGTCCCAATATCACGCGAGCAGCAATACAGTCAAACGCACAAGAGAAGTTGTTCAGACACTTGCAAACCAACCCAATGCAATGCCTAAGTTTGGCTGGCTTGCAAAATTTGTGCTAGCTCTGCCGCGGTCTCAAATCGTAGTCGTTGTCTATGGAACGAAGAACTGAGTACTTAGTGTCAAATCGACGTCACGCACTACCGCGCCGTAGCTTTTTGTATTTTATGATTTATTGTATTTTCTGTATTCGCCCACCGTCACACTCTGGATTAGATTAGCAATGATTTTTTGGCGTTTAGTGAAAGGCTGAAAAGCTTAAGTGCCTCAACTTCCTAAACATCGATCGATTTAATCCTTCTTTCTGTGATCCCGCTTCGGAATGGTGCGTGTTCTCGGCGGTAAATATGACAGGGTTCGTCAACCTTTCATCTCCCATGAAAACCGCAACATTGAACATTTGAAACAGGCTGGATTAAAAATACCTTTTGGCTGTTGACGCAACTGTTACGTTGTGGTTTTGTTTTAATTTTTAGGTTTTGCTGTAACTGGACACGAAAAACGAAAGCTGAAATTGCCTGCTCTTAGTCAACCGGCATATTATCTTCGTAGCCCCTAAAATAGCTCAGCCTGCGTTGCCATCACGTGACGTTTGCGTGGAACGTTACTTGTAGGGGAACCACGCAGTGCGTGGGTTGCCAACGCAGGGCCGCTACAGGGAAGTGAAAAGAACAGCGTGTTCTAGGCGAGCAAGAACGCTGAGCGTTTTTTTAAATGGACATAGGCCGATTGTTAGGAGTTGCGTTGTCGGAATGAGACGTAACGCGATACAAATCAGCGAGGACAAAACCATTGCTATCGGTAACGTTTTCGTAAGAACAAGTTCGCGGTTTTGTTAGTTTAGTTGCATCTCCAACTGTTCTGAGAATTCAACTAGTTTTGTTGATGAATTTTTTGTGCGAGTAAGTTTTTTGTTGCGTGCACTTAAGTCAAAAAGTCAAACTCTAGATTTTCCCCTTTGTGTTCGGCTGAGCTGAGCCGATTCAGCCGAATGAAGTGAATTGATGCTGAGAGGAAGCTCACCGGCACCAGTTCGCTTTCATTCATCTCCAGCCCACGTATCAGGCATTAAGTGAGCTTGTGCTGTCACGTTACATGATGTTGCGGAAGCAGCGGAGTAGCCCTGCCTCACATGACCCGCTTCCGTTGCAGGAGGTTAATTTGAGAGTCATTGCAGGAGGCCAGGTGCCCGCCGCACCGTTCTACCTGCGTTGATCCGCAGCTGTACAACCAACGCAGTAACGTTGCTTTTGCTTCCACGTTTTCTGTGGCTCCTGCGCGACCAAGCGAACGTCCTGTAAAATTTACCACTTTGGACGCATCCTGGCTGCCAGAAAGTAGCTCGAGAGTCCACGAACGGCTTACACCAGCTTTGCTGTCTCTCCCGTAGAGAAATCCACCAATACCGTCTTTATTACTGCGGACAATGTCAAATGCACCAAAATATAAAGACATACAGGCAAAACAGCTGTTTTTGAAATAAACTACTGTCGTGTGTTCTTCCCAGTCAAACAGTTTTAATCAGCGTTCAGTCAAGGGTATTCTTCGCCCTGAATGCGAACATTCTGCTGTCTGTTCTAAAAATATAAAATCCGGCAAACCAGTTTCGTTCATCAAGCATCTTCAGTATCGGAGAACTAATGACGACCGTGTGTACAATGGAACTGAAAGCTGAAGTAGGTAGCTTTTCTTATTGAAAGATTGAACCTCGGTTTGCTTAATAGTTCCTATTTAGGGGCTGTTCATGCTTCTGTATCCACTGCGGGGAAAGAGCTGCTTGCGACAAACTTGGTTGGATGCTCCAACAGTTCTGTGTAGAACGCTCTGCTGGTTTCTGTATAGGTGCTGCAGGACAGAATGTTTTCTTTGATAGTGTTGGCGAATTTGTTTAATGCCTGTTGGTTTTCAGAGTTATGTCAAAGGGATCTTGCGCTGTTTACATGGCATGGTTTGCGTGTAGTTCACGTTGCAGAATATTCTGAAATGACTGTTTGCTTAAGTATACTGCAGTGTAATGGTTAAACACAATGGATGCACATTTTACAAACACAGGTTTCATTTTTGAGTTTGCCAACTGTGTTAACTCTTTAAAGTGAGGCACATGCCGTTTTTAAAACCTATAGTTGTTTTCTAGCGGGGCGGTTGCTGCGATGGCGAAGAAACGCTTTCCCTTTATGGCGTTTGAAGTATTTTGATAAGCGACACTTACCAGACTCACTGACCACTTGAGATCTCGGGTGCTAACTTTGCACATGTCAAAATCAGCTCTGCGTGACTGCCTTCGCCGTGGTTGTTGAATCTGAGCGAGGCACAGCTCTATCGCAGACAATTTTTCATATTTTCTGGCGGAGTCGCGTACGTGCTGTTACAGTTCTGATGGTGATAGCAGTCTATGAAAGAACATGGCAGATAACTCTGATATTAAGCTTTCTGAAAGTGAAACTGGGCACCTTGTTAAGTCGCTTTTGTGTCGTCTTTCGATTTGGTGTCTGGTCCAAGAAACAGCTACAGTTCTCAGCGTTGGCTTGTTGAGTAATGAGCAGACCTAAAAAGTTTTGTCTTTACTGCGACTTGCATGAATCCCTCAATCTGTACGAGGCAGCCACAAGGTTTTGGGGATTTATACAGCGTATTCCAAAAAGCTTGCTATCATTTTAGATGTATATATCTTGGTAACTACAAAGTCAAGGCGTATGAAATTAAACATGTTTAATGTTTGGCAGAATAGAATTTATTCGCCCAAGTAACACGTGAAGTGGGTAGTCTCTGTGTCCTGCCAAACGCTGCAGCAGGTCTTCGGTAACAGTCTGCAACCATCAGCAATTCTCTGGTTGAGTTCCTCTAAGCTTGTGGGAAAAGGAGGGACGTGTACCAGTCCTTTCACATACGTGCCAGATCAGGTGAACGTGGCTGGCGGCTGTTATAACAGCACATATTCTTCATCACCAGCACATCCCATCCATCTCCCAGACAGGCAATTGAGATCAGCCCGCACAGGGAGCTTCCGGTTGGGTGGACCTGGTCCTGTTAAAAATGAATTGCTCATTTTCAGTTGCTATCAGTTCATCAAACGACCGGTTTTAAAGCATTTCCAGGTAATCATCGCCAGTCACGAATTGCTAAAAAACGGGCCATGAAGTTGATTCTAAGAGATGACACAAAAAATGTTCGCTTTTATCAAGCCATCCAAATGCTCAATCGCGACATGATGTTTTTCTTTGCCCAAAATGCGAACATTCTGCTTGTAGATTTCGGCGTCCCTCTGAAACGTGGCCTCAACACTGAAAACAAGACGTCTTTCAAATCAGTCTTTTCCAAGCATCTCTTGCATTACATCACGGAAATGCATGTTCTTTAGCTTTTCATCCGTATTCAACCCTGAACGAGCTGCAGCTTATTGGGTATCGTTCCCAAGCGTTTCAAATCGACTCGCCAACCTGTCGTTGGAGGAATCTGGCTTTCCAGGCTTGGCGTTGTGATGGACTTTCTGACTTCGCACAGATGCTTCACGAACTTTTCGGAATATTTCTTCTAACAATAGTGGTTGTCCAGATCTTGTGGCCCTTTACAATCAAACTTCATCTTCGCACATTTCGTGCCATTTTCAAATCTGTACTGCACCTGGTGCTTTTCTTGTGGAATTCTCTTGCAAATGTGCGTAGCAAAGTCTTGTTCCAAAATTTTCGAACATACTTTAAACACACGAAACGCCTTTTCTATTTAAGTGAATGTAAGTTCTATGCCACAAACATATGCAACATGAAAAATGAGATTGTGAGTTGTTTGTACATGTGCTGTGAAACTTGATCAGAATTTAAAAATGGCCAAGATATGATTGCATAGTAACAATGTTATTATGATTGCATAGTAACTATTTTTTGTAAGTTGAAACTCCCTATTTAGTAGCATATAGTCATGTAAAACTTCTGAAAGAAAGTCACTGAATAGTAAATAGCAAAAGAGCGTCAGGTTCGTTTTCACCAGTTTGCGCCGAGGGTTGAACCGTCATGAGACAAATGAAGTTTTGACTCGACGCAGCTTCTCGCTTCGAACCATGCTGTAGATCTTTCATGAGCTTAGTATTGTAATAATATGATGTCAGCAGAAGTGTAGAAGTCACATTTTTACTGCCTGTTGATGAGCGTCGGAAGGGCGTGGCAGGAGAGCCAAGGCCCCCTGGATTTTGAAATTTGGTTTTTCCTGTTACCGTTAATTTGTTCAATTAAAAAAAGCTTTTCTCTTAGTTTCGAGTTGCTAAAATGAAGTTTCATCACTGTTGGTCCCCTGGAAAAATGTTTTGGTTCACGCTGGCAAAAATCCATTATTGCCTCCACCCCCCACCATTAGAAAAAAAACTTCTGACGTCCATGTGTCTGTTTGATTTACAGTAGTTGTATCTGAGAGCACACTTAAGCACAGTATGAGTGCTTGGAATGAGGAAAATCGCAATGTCTTGCAGTTCCTACACAAATTTGTCTTCAAGTTTTACTGGCAAAGTTTTTTTGATCCAAACTGTTGATATTATCCGATGGCACAAAACAATTACATTGTGAAGTGATGAGTTATGTGGTGATCGTTACTATTGCTTGCCTGACCAAAATTTTTGTTCTCCACTTGTGGATTTTTTCTGATAATGAGGTGTTATATCTTGCATGAGTTTATTATTAAGACGAGTCGCACTCGAGGCCTTTGTCTTCGCCATATTCGTTATGCTTGTTTGAAAATCTGTATATATTCCTCCAAAATATATCACGATAAAGCTGAAACTCTTGTTTCATTTCCACCTCCGATGTGTTTGCATTAAAGGTAATTGGGTCCACTGGTTCCTTGTCATGATGGACGTATGTGTATGGAAAGCTTAGTTGTGGTAGGTTTTGTGTTGCAGAAGTGTATTAGTGTTTTTTTCTTGCGAAGATGCATTTTCGTACAACGTGTAATTACATGGTCTTTCGCGCTGTAAGGCTGGAAATGTCCAAATTTGGTTTCCTCTCATCCGCTTGAAGGGCCAGAAAGGGTTTTCCGAGTGCGCAGTTGCCTGCGTAGGAAAATGTGCGAAGACTTATGCTTAAGCCTGGATTTATTAATTAGGAATGTTCTGCGGCCAGTTGGTGTTATAACCCCAACAAGTATTGCTTTCGCCTACACTGTACGTCGTTTAAATCTTGGGAAATCTGCTTAGCTAAGCTGCTAAAGCAGCATCATCGCCATCTACGACTTACCTTGCGTCTCTCCACACCGCTTCAGATGGTGCTGAGCGCTCAGCGTTCGTCATCTGCTGCTACAAAAGTAATGTCAGTTCAGCTAATTGCAAGTGGAAGTGAAAAATTTCGATATATATATGTGCGATTACCTCACATTTCATCGACTTCCGATGATAACGATAAGACATTTTACTGAGAAATAATAAGGAAGTTATTAAGGTTCCAGCTTTCAGTCGAAGTAATCAAGTTTTTCTTCATTCTCGGCATGAGGCTGTACTGACTGCATGTGGCAACACGGAATAGAACACCGCTGCGCTTTTATCGCCCAAATTCACCTCGACCATGCACAGTGTGCACGACAATTTCGGCAACTTCTTGCGACAAAAGTTTCGAGACGTTTGACTGAGCGCACTTAGAAGATTCGCGGCCGTCGCCGCGAGCGAACTAGGCATTCGAGTTTAAAAGGCTTGCCGGTTGTGTGAGACGTGGGTTGATTGAACTGTGCCAGCATCGAGCGTGGCTTGTGACGCGGTCAAGCTCGCAATAAATGAAACCTGTATTCCTTATACGTCCGAGCGGTGCAGCCAACATGACGTAGCTTTGAAACGCCCTTTTTTCTACGCCGGTCTTCGGCGCTTTGTAAATAGTTCTGTCGGCGTTTACGTCACATACTTGGTCTCGCACCGTAGCGAAACGCGATAGGCGTCGTCTTGCGTTTGTGACTTCTGTTGAGATTGAGCACTTGACAGCTGGTTAGAGGCGGGCTGAGTATACAATAGCTGTGTAAATGATTATTCGACATGCATTTTGACCGAGTGGGCCCGGTGTGCTTGGGCCATTTTTGTGACAAAACTTTCCGCAGCGCATATTCAAGGTACAGGTATAGAAAAGCAGTAGCGACTAACACAGCAGTGTAGGAATAATTTTTTAGCAGGTCATGTTGTTGCGAAAAATAACAGAAGTAAAATAAACGCTTTCTCGCCGAATAACTTTAGCTCAATTTGCCAATGAAAGCATAACAAAGCGTAATTGTTGTAGTCTGCGTTTCTAGCGGAAGTGTTGTTTGATGTTGTCTCTAGATCAGCTATGTCCAACCCGCGGGCCGCATGCGGCCCAGTCGAAGGTTTTGTGCGGGCCAGTTAAGGTTTTCGCTGCAGTAAAAGTACCCTGCATTGCTGACGACTTGTCCTTATTTTGATAATCTTGAATTTGACATTTTTGTTGCAGGTGGTCCTCAGTGCCACTTTATCACTTCTGTTACCACTGCAGTTAGGATTCGAACGTTTTCAGTATATTAGCTTTAGCTAAACTTAATTTGCTGAGATCAAAGTAAGCCATTTAATGTGCGGCCCTCATTAATATGTTATTCAATGTGCAGCCTTGGTTAAGATAGTGACATACTTTTTGGCTCAGTAAGCCATTTGGGTTGGACATAGCTGCTCTAGATAGATAGTTAACCTACGTTTTCTTTGTTCACAGTGTATGCTTTGTATCCCATATTATCACGTATATCTGTATTTATCAATATTTTGTAATTAGTGTACCTGTAATCTCCACTAAACATTGACACTTAACTATCGAATGACGCAAGTTTGTGAAGTTGCCAAGGAATAAGCCTGCACCATCCCAAAGTATTTAGTACAAGTGATCAAACTTTCGTGTCTTGGAATTCCGTCTGAACTAGAAATCCAATTATGTACATCTGGACAACCAACCCTCCGTACTGGGTAAGCGACTACAACGATTGATTCTCAGAGCTGATGTATTTACTTTTCAAAACGAACAACTGCACTGGAAGCTGATGAATCAAATAGGCTTTATTGCTATAAGCGCCAAAATAGTTATTCATTGTCAAGCAGATATTCAAGTTCATTGTTGGACATCCCTGAGACTAGGTTGATCAATCTGAAACGCATTGTGGTTTTAGTTAAAAGTTTTGACTTGCAGTCGTAGCATTGGGTTAAACCAGGAACTTGCGACTGGACAACAGCTTGTTTCAAACGTTGGTGTCTGTAGTACATGTGATATTCTGGATTGCTACGTCGCCCGAAGCTGTGGTTTCGAAATAAGCACGTCTTGTGTGTGTGCGCTCGCTGCTAAGCTTTACTTGCTCCGCTAGCGATGCCAGTGTCGACTTTTCAAAATCATGAATGTGGTGTTGAGTGTAATGCCATGTCGTGCGTTGTGCTGCGGTGAGGGTTGTACGGAGGTTATTTGATTTAACTACATGAGTGAAACCACAAACGCATCCTTGTTATTACCTCAAGAACGCAGTTAGGCCAAACTGACGGCTTATGATTTTTTGTTTCTTTTTTAACGAAGTGCAGAGATGGCGATGTGGGCGGAAAACTGATGTGTAGTGGTTTGCTGGAAGTTCAAAAGATACGTCGCAATTGTCAGCCATGTGCGATGTTACATGCATCGCAATTTTCAGCTATGTCTGCGTTTAGTCACCTGATGTGTACCGGGCTAACTTTTCCGTCATCACTTAAACAGACAAGACGATGCTGCTGTTGTTGCAACATCGTTTGGTGCTACGTCACGTGAAGAAGCTTAAGTGCTGTTTGTTTCAAGCGCGATGACGGTGCTCACTTTCTGTAACTTGGACTGTGGACAGGGGAGAGTTGTCTACCTCGTCGAGTGTTACCCAAAAATGGAAGAACATTGCAGTGAACCCTTATTTAAACAAAGATACTGGCTTGTGAGGGAGTGCAAGGCTCACTTGCAGCTGCTTAAATACTTCAGTGGTGTCTTTAATCTATTGTGATGAAGTTCTGCTGGTCTTACTCGACTCAGCGCCCAAGTTAGAATTTTACATTTACACCAGCTGTTAGCAGCAGCGTGCTCAAATGATGCTGTTTTTTGTAGCCCTACGCTCATCCAGCTACTATTCCACCTCCCGACCACATCCGGAGCATGCCTCCACCTCCTAGTCCGTCCAGCGCCAGTAACACATCGTCGAATCAGTCACAAAGTACTGGCAGTCCTCCTCAGAGCGACACAAGCAGTCCCAATTACTTGCCCATCATGCCTGCTACTCAGCACATCATACCTCAGGTAACGGTAAAGTTTGGGTTAATTCTTCGTAAGTATTGTTTTTCACTACTTCCTCCCCGTTCATCCCTTGTCTCTCTGCTTGTGCAGGCAATGAATCATTTCACGCCACCGAAGAACCAAGTGCATCAAAATTCAAATAACAACGAGCAATTGAGCAAGACTAATTTGTACATACGAGGCCTGGCGCCTAACACGAGCGACGAGGACTTGCATAACCTTTGTAAACAGTAAGTTTATTTATTGTAAATGCTGCAATTTCACGTTTTAACGTTCCCAGTGAAGACGCGCTGATGGCGATTACAATACAACCGAAACGAATGCTCAGACATTAGTGGTAATATGATAAAACTGTCGGGCATAACACAGTCACCTGACCGTTTTCAATCTGTAGCGAAAGGCTGCCAACAGTGCAGATTCAAATCGCTTTCGGCTCAGGAGTTAGATATCAAACAGAGTAGTAGTTACTTCGTATCACTTTATGATGCACGCAGCAATAGGAATTCAGATTTGTGTCGGCGGGTCGGCATCAGGAAGTAAATCTTCCTTCACCACGCGGCAAAATTAACCGTTCAGCGTAGGAAGACAACAGCAGCACGGCATTTGCCTCCAGGACTTATTTCCGCCCTCTAAGCGCCCCTGTAAGCTGGCCGTACATGTGCGGAATAGAGATGTATAGCCCTGTTACTATACTACCACTAGTTCATGATCTTCGACGCTTTCCCGCACGACCAGCCCGCACTGGTCGGCTTGAATCGCATCTTAATGCAGAAGTGCCATTCAACATTGCCGGCGTCTATTCTCGGAAGCTGTATATTGCCTTAAGGCGAATCCGGCGCAAACTGTTTAGATTCAAACCGGTGCGTTGCCATGCCAACGCCGGAAAGTGCAATTCAACGATCTGGCCTTCATGAACTCGCGCAGAAAGCTTTGACAAGCCAGTTGTGCGCCAAGGTGCGACGTTTTGGCGTTTTGTAAAAACCTTAGCCAGAAATGCTGGCGTGTGCGGATGAGTTCCCGCCTCCCGAACTGAGTTGCAGGTAACGAAGCCAAAAATCGGCTTTCGACATTCAATTGTTTCCGCGATCTCTGATCCGGTTGCTCACGCACGGCTAGCCAAGCGTGTAACGCTGTGTTGAACCAAATTTTGCGTAAGCGCGTGATCTGATGATTACGACTTTGATTCGATGATGGCGCTGCTTTTTTAACAATAGACCGTTTTAACAGTGCGCCTCAGATTCGAATCTGGCGACGTGGTTACTTCTGCTGTGCAGATCGTGAGACTTGCGCCACACGCTCTTCCCATAAACAGGATATGCTTGCTTTTAGAAACGGTTGGTAGGAAGTGACGCAGTTTGTCGGAACCGCAAGCAAAACGCGAGAAGCCGATTCAGTTGCGCTGCATGCAATAGTATCGTGTTGTAGTGCAACAAGCTGCTTGCTTCCTCTGCTCATTAGCTGCGAATTAGCGGAGAGCTGTAAATCTTTTGCCTGCACTGTTATGTCCTTGCTCTGTGATGTAACGACGAGTACACGGAATGGCGGAGCTTTAATCCATTTGAACCCGAGTGACTTGCGGCCTTCGCGTTCGAACGACAACCGTTGTTCAAAAGGGCTCAACGCAGGCAGGACGGGTTATCTCCGTGCGTCGTCAGTAGCTGCGTTAACCTCTGCAGTTATAAATGCACCAATGCAAATGCGCAAATGCGTCTCAGAACAGATAAATTCGTCACCCCTCTGTCATGCGTTGACATTCAACGCATTCCTCGAGCTAGTTGCTGCGTTGTGAAGCGAGTTACGGTTGCGGTTACACCTGGCATTGCCAGCCTTTGAGACATGACAGGGAGTGATCAGATATCAACGCTTCACTGACGTTTTTCAATAACCTTTTTCGGTCGAGCGACGAACGCCGGCCTTGTTTTCGCATACCGTTCCTGGTTGGTGTCGAACCGGCTAGGCCTGTGCAGACAAAACCCCACGTTCCGCTGCCATGGTTTCTAAAGCGCTTCCTAAAGGGCGAATCCATCTAATTCTGTTTGCCTGCGTGGCTATAAAACATTGGTTGCTATTCGTCGGCAGCACTGAGAAGCGGAAGGTGTGACTGTATTGTGACACAAGCGACCCAAGCCTATATTTCCGTCGCAACAGCCGAGCATGCCGCTTTGTTTCTTTTGGGTGTGTGTACCCGATGCCTCATAGTTATGTGGGAAACGAAAGATTTTGCGGTTCTCTTGAGATTTATGCTATTTTATCGCATGCACACGGCTGCTCAGTTGCGTAGCTTATGTCGCAATTTGTAAGCGGCTTTATTTGAACTAGCAATTTGCTGTCAGGTGAAGCACCATAACCGTAATATCCACTCAATGGTGATAGTGTCTGTACAGTTGGAAGTGAATGATGTCTTGCTTCTGCACTTGTTTGTCTTGTGCTTCAAGTTGGCCGTGTGTTCGCGACTGAAGAAATTCTTGCGTGGGCGTTTACCGTCAAATTATGATCGCGTCTGAAACTCGAGGGGCAACCTCGCCAGAGATATTCACCGTATCGTTCGTTGCAGTTTTGTTTTCAACAAATGTCTCGGTTGTCGGACGCGACCCCCGCGTCAGTTTCATATACAACTGTACTTCTTTGCTTTCAGCGTATCCTATAATACGTCACAACTGCAACTTTTCCACGCTTTTTTTAAATAGTTACCATGTTGTTAACCATTACGTGGTAACTTCGGCCATACTACCACGATAGCACCAAAATCACCTCACTGCGGGTGTCGCCGTCTTTCTATACCTTTTGCTTTGTTAATCCTGCCAATGCTGTTGCGCTTTACTCACGCTCGGTCAAACCAAAATCGTAGTTTAANAAACAGCCACCAGTCCTCCCATAAAGCTGATTGTAGCTTAACGCGAACAATGGCAGCTGCCATTGTTGGGAGCGCGTCCGCTGCTCTCTCTACCTTACTTGTGCTTGTTGACCAGTGCCTGCCTCGGTGACTGGTTTGTGTTTCGCACCTTTTCAGCCAAATTTCCATATCCGCGCCTGTGTTGCTCTGTCGTTGCGGCTTGCGTCGAAACGAAGCCGAAACTGGAAACAGCTCGTTGCGATTAATGCCCCAACAAAGACTTCGCTGCAGTCGTAAATTCACCCACGCGTTCCCTGTTTCGGTGGTGATGTTCAATTGCAGTATCACTTTCGTGTGGCAGAATCCAAGGCAAAGTGTTGGTTTGTTGATGCAAAGCCGTGAGCCGGCTGTGAACTGCTAGGATTCAGTCCCGACAAAGAGCTCCCAAACCAGACCCCACCATGAATGTGAAATGTTTTGCTTTTCACTGCAGTGAATGGAGACGTTCTTTGAAGTGAATCGCGGAAAGCGCTGTGTGCCACTGGCGTTTGAGGCGCCTGGACTTGCCTGAAACCAGATTGCGTTATGTTTATTGGTGCCTTAGTTCGCAAAGAAAGTAGCGTACAATGCGCATTACAATGCTCCACCTTCAGAACGCCGCTTTAATTTGATTACATGGCACAACGCAGTGGCGTTACGCTGTGCTAATCACTGCTGTTGCATGATCCGTGCCCTGGTTTGCATGGTGCGCCAACGCACGGAAAAGGTTTAAAATCCTGTGACTCACCGGCGGCTTTTAGCTTCGTAGACACCTGCGTTCCTCCTGAGAGATCAACCTCTTAACGTGTGGTTGCGATGCGACAATAGTGTTGAACTTTTGTTTGTTTGAGTGCATTTAAGAAGCTTTGTACAACGCCGTTCTGCCCCGCCGCACTTCACCTTCCAGTACATTGTTCTAAATGGAATTTTCATCGCAGATACGGCAAAATTGTGTCTACCAAAGCCATCATCGACCCCGCCACTAATCTATGCAAAGGTACGTTGCCTCGCTTTCAAACGATTTGCCGCTTTCGTTTCTTTAAAGTGAAACGTTTCTCCGCTTTGTTGTCGCAGGATATGGCTTTGTTGATTTCGACCGCTACGACTCCGCTCATTACGCTGTTCAGCAACTGAAGAGCAAAGGGATCCAGGCGCAAATGGCAAAGGTCGGTGACAGCCATGACTATCTGCTGTGTAGCTACCAATTAGGCCGCCGCCGCTGTTGCTGCCTGAAACTGGCTGTGGATGCGGCAAAAAGCAGAAAAGGTTTTCGACCGATCAGCCTGATCGCAAACTGTTATTTGCGGCGCTGCACGCAATGACGGAAGCAATCGCGCAAATGAAGGAACGCGACACTCAATCGATAATCGCGACCGACGTTTCGTTTCAGCAACAAGAACAAGACCCGACCAACTTGTATATATCGAACCTGCCCAGGAATATCAACGAGCATGAGCTTGAGACGATGCTGTCGCCGTACGGCCAAGTCATCTCGACGAGGATCTTGCGAGACAACGCGGGCGTCAGCAAAGGTGTCGGCTTTGCCAGGTACGTTCGACGACGTTTGCGGTTTTGCAAGTGACTGTGGGCAAATGCGCCGTTTGCAATCGGACTTAATGCGGTTACAGAATGGAGTCGAAAGAAAAGTGCGAACAGATCATCGGCAAATTCAACGGCAAGTACCTCCACTCAGTATCTGGTGGATGTGGTAAGTGGGAAATTATTTACCGTGTCTTGCTGGAGATGTTCCTATAGTTTTTTTGTTTCGAACATGGAAGTAGCTAGTGCTGATTGTAAGATTGCAGGACGGAAGATGCCTGGTGTCACGTGAAATCGATTTCCTATTTAAGAAATTTTGCCGATGAATCCAAACCCGTCACGTTTGTGGGGACTGGCTACTCGTCTGCGTTGACGCAATTTTCTCCTAGCGCCAAAGACGTCGTTTAAAAGGTGTTGATCTATTGCCCACGCGAACGGCTTTATTCGGACGCTGCTCGTATCCGGAACATGGGCAAGTTATGGTGTGAATGCATCTCAGCGTGGACTCTTCCCAATCATTGTTGCGTTCTGGTTTGACTCGCGTTCGCTTCGCCCTCCCCGGCACTTCCTTGTTCAGGTCGGCGGGCGTGGCGAATGGATGCGATGCCGCGCAACAGTTGCCCGAATCGCTTTCTCTTTGCCTGTGTTTCGAGCTCGCACGTCGAGCCTCATAAAACTCAGCCTCTCTTCTCCCCAGCATAGAAGTTCCGCCTGTGTTTGCGCGTTCGGTTTCTCTTCGCCAGTTACGGCACGCCTGCCTTGAGCAAATACAACCGAACCCTGCCGCTGTTTGACTTGCCAGATAATCGCCAGCAACGCCCAATTTGACCGATAAACCTTTAACAGTTCCCCTAATCGCCCGGTGGTTTGCGAAAGTTAGAGAGCGTAGAATCAAGTTTGCCTTTTTTTCGTTCCTGCAGTACTTCGCTAACGCTGAACTGTTTATCCGATCTGTGCCTATGCTCGTATGGTTGCAGTGATCACGGGATGCTGCTGGCTTGGTTTGTTTTGATTGGAAGCGAACAAGTTTGCATTGTCTTTTGTTGAGAGAAAAAAGAAAAATACAGATATGTTTATGTCTCAGGCCAACAACCCACGGATCCTCTACTTTGCAAATTTGCCGATGGAGGTCCAAAGAAAAACAAGCAACATCAGAAGTTTCTGAGCAGCAACCGAGCCTGGCGAGAAGGCGATTTGCATTACGCCTATGACCTGCCTCCGGTTCACCATAATGGGTGAGACCTGCCTGCGCAAAAGTCCGCAGCATTTGTTTTTTGGACTTTAATAATTTATTTCACGGTGTAAATCTTGAGGTTAATGAGTTTGGTTCGAGTTACGTTAACAACTTTTTCCTACGCGATATTGACAAACATATAAGTCGTCTTGTAACCTGGAAAAATGCGTTTCAACTCATTATCAGTCAGCACTGTTGAAGTGTTTGCCGGATTCGACTTGCTGTTGGTACTCATTTAGAGGAATAACACTTGTGACGTTTTTACTTTCTTTAGAAAAGAAAAAAGCAATTCATAAGTGTTGGCTTCCTGGTTTGACATGATTGTTGTTTTCGTAGATAAATATTTATTGCCTGTGCCTGCAAGCTCTGTATAGAGTTCAGCGCCAGAGCTGTTATTGATGGCAGTCAGATTTTTTAAATAAAAGCTGCGTCAGATCTAACGACCAGTAAGTAAGCCCAGAACACAACGCGCAAGACGACGTTACATTCCGCCGTGTTCAAGTAATGAACTGATTGTGCGGAACATCCCTTTTATGAAAAAATTTAACTTCCGAATTATTGGCCGTGAATGCTGCCGCAGGTTTTGACCTCCATGCTAACGTTTCATGTTGCCTCCCCCTTTCGTCGTTGCCTATAGCAAATCTTCGGCAATTACAACGTCAGCTCTCGGCACTCTACCGTCCAGTGATGTAGCGCCGCAACCAAAACAGATTGTCAGTTTTGACGAATTGTCATTTTCTGCCATGACACGTGTTTCATGGGGTAACTTTCGTTGCAACAGTCGTTGTGGTGCCAGTTCACATGCCGGCACGTAGGTCCATGTGACAGTCCCTTTCTCGTGATGGTTATCAACTGCCGAATTGTGAGTACCTGGCAACCCACACGATCCGATGTGTGGTGCATCACTTATTCCAGATATCGCGCCCCAAACAACTCCCGGTCATTCGCAGCCTCCCACTTAACCACATGTTATGGATCGCTTTACTTTGAAACTTACCACAACGCTATGCAACTGTTCAATGTGTAGGCGCCATCTACGTGCGCGTTCACTTTCCTCGTGACACATATCAAGGTAATAGGGTCAGCGCCACATGCTTATCTGTCACCGCCACATATCTACTGTACCTTCGTGTTCTTTCAAGTATCTGCATGTTCCCTGCTACTGCCATGTATGCTTGAGTCTACTGCGTAGCGCGTAGGAGTGAAGACGTTGTATAGTAATTATCACTCGCATACCTCGTTCTCCAGGCTTGCCCCGAACAGACTGATGCTGCAGCCTTTGCCGAACCCGCCGTACCAGGTAAGCAAAGCTTCGTTCCGTGCAATGAATGGTTGTGGTGGTCGTTTTGTTGCACTTGTTTCATAGCAGAGGACTTGTCACTGGTTTGTAGATTTCATTGTGAGTATATGTTTTGTCTGCTGAATAGACCACTGCAGGCCCTTGTTGAAATAGAACAGGGATGGGGAACCGCGGGCCGTGGGCCAAATGCGGCCCGCGCGAACATTTGATTCGCCCGCATCAGAATGTTCATTACCTAATGTAGAAAACAACATCGCGTCAGAACGTAATTCCATGACAAACAGACACGTAGACAGTAAGTCGGGAGAAGTATCTCTCGCTCCTTGACACAGTTTTTTTCTCCTTACTTTCCTTTGGAAGATAAAGGCATAATTTTAAGATAAACTTAATGAGTTTTCGCTGCCCGCCAGCGATATTCCACAATTCATGCGACCCGTGATGGTGAATAGGTTCCCCATCCCGGAAATGGAAGTTACAGAAGCATGACATTTGGGCCAAAATCAGCGTGAAATCTTATACAAATAACCTTTTCACTTGCGCTGAGGTAAGAACCTCTATTCCTACCACTAATATATGCCGGTTATTTCTTAGCGGTTTCTACTCACCACTCTGGGGAAAAAGAAAAATCGAAAAGTAAAACATAAAATTTGACCGCTCACTTGACAAAAATCTTCTCATTTTTCGTTATAGCTCAAGTCTATCAGTCACTTTCTTCTTTCAGGTTCCTGGCGCCCCAGTCTGGGTACAACCCCCTTACATTGTCCAGCCGCCAGTGGCGCCTGTGAGTAATGGTTGTATTTATTCTTTGCTTTGTTGTATTGTTTGCATATGTGTGTGTATTTGTGCGCACGTTAAAATAGCGAGGGGTTTCTTGCGTTGCTCCAGATAATCCCACTTTTGTCAGGTTTTCTGTCCGTCAACTGGCAACAGTTAGCTCTGTGTCCGTTGTCACGTTCGTATTTCGACAAAATTACACACCTCCGTGACTTTGAAGGAAAGGAATGGTTCGTTTTTATTTTGGGGCTGGGGGCGTTTACCCCTGGCGTGAACCCAAGCCCTTCAAACCTGAACCAAGTTCCGCCCCCCAACTGCATTATCGGTGCAGTGCAATAGTTATTTTGAAACCACCAGAACGCCGAGCCCAGATTTTCGAAATCCGGCGCCCAGCGGCATTTTTGTTGCGGCCGCGCGGCTATGATTCGGCGACTGACCGGCCGGCTTGCGCAAAGCTGAGCAAAGGACGTCTGGAACGTTGCCAGCAGCACGCGTGCTGCGCGCTCTTGTCACATTTTGCGCACGTGCACGCCAAATATTGCCCGGGTCGATTGGTCAGTATTGTTAATATGTCCTCGTTCCTGACGCCATTCCTCATGTGTGGTTCTGTTCACTTTATTGACCGGACTTTCAGGTAACTTCAGAAATGATTTTGTGTGAACCACTTATAATTGCGTTATGTTTGAAATTCGGGTTGTGTCAGTAGACAAAGCAACTGCATACCAATTTTTATTTGCCGGTTTTTCTTTTGTGAGTAGTATGTAGTGTTCATTTTCGTTTTCACTGTACAAAATACACTTCCAAAATTAACGAAAAACGTCAGTTCGTGAGGTTCACAGTTCGTGACTTTTATCTTCCATCACGCACTTATTTCGCCACAGCTCGCTTTGAGCTTCTACAGCAGTTGTGGTGGAAAATTTGATCTTCGACCACCGGTAGTTAAAAAACTGTGTTGCTCGAAAAAGTAATGCCTCTAGGAATTGCCGATCGCAGCTCAGAACTATAATTGTTAGGCTTTTTAGCTTTCGAACGCCCGACTGCAACTGTGCATCGGTATCTCCTCTCCACGCGCCGTGTATTTACGTTTTGCAGGGCTCCGTTTTGCCGGCCGTTGAACCCGGAATGCCGCCCGTCCATCCGGGTGTTCTGCCGCAGCTGAACCAGGTCACCGCGCAGATGAATCAACTGCACATCTCGCATCCCGCCGCCCCTGCAGCTAGCCTGCCGGTAAATATGTCGTCCTCGTTTGACAGCGGCGTGGACAGCTTGCCTGTGACGCCAAGGTCGCTTCGCCAATCAGAAATCGAGACGTCATTGAACGGAGGAGTCATGGAGACCGCAGGCGTGTTCGCTCGGCAGGGTTTTGTAGAAGGCCGCGGTGTCGAGGACAACGTTCCCCGTAACTCAGCTGTCCAGGAGCTGATCCACAAAGCCCCCTACGTGGTTCTGGACACACTCAGAGGAGCAGTCGTAGCCCCAGCGCCTCAAGTCAGCACCCCGCTATTGCGGTACAGCAGCAGTTGCCCGACCGCAGTGCATGCTGAAGCTAGCGTGCTGCCTCCAGACAGGAGTTTTATGTCAGTCAGCAATGCGAACCCCAGCGAAGATGGCCCTCTGGCGCTCTATCCGGCCCGGATAATCTGTCCGCCAGCAGGCCAAGCGTGCGGCATGGGCTGTTGCCCCGTTGTGCCGCTTGTGTGTGGTTGCGGTAGTGGGGGTATAATGGTCAATGCCGCAAGCCCGTGCCCTTGCCAGCCGAATTGATAAGGTTCGAACGCCTGGGTTGATTCTTGAGCAGGGCTCTTTCACACAGCTCCAGCTTTTCTTTGCTTAAATTTAGAATCCTTTTAACCCTCACCAGGTAGAAGCTAACAGGAAGAAATGCTTACGCAAGTTCTGAATTTATTAGAAATGCTGGAAGTTCACAGTTACAACCCTGTTGTTGCAAAACCGATGTCAGGCGCCTGCTCGTTTTCTTTTGTTATTTCTTCACCATTTCTCTTTTCATGGCATTCTTCGATTTAACTTCAAATCTTTCTCCTTCACTATTCCTCTGCAACCATGAAATATATCCACAAATGAAATTGTAAACTTTTTGCGTTGTTTTTTAATTTGTTTTCATTGGTTAGGAACTTAATTTCTTTTTCGTGTTAAATTTTGAATTTTGTAAGATTATTCGGTAAAGCTTTTGTTGATGAATTCAAGGACTTCTTTTTGCAGTAATTATTTACTTGTTGTCGAATAAATACCGTCAAGAACACTTACGTGTCAAGCGAGACAATGCACCGGAAAGCAAAGCGAGGTTAGATGTTGAAGCCAAGCCGCGTTTGAGGTGTGGCAGGTATTGGAAAGACAATTGTGCAGAAGAACCAGGTACCGAGATATCTGCTATTGAGTTTTAGTTGAAAAACTTTTTTCTGGACGGTTGCTTTGAAATTTCTTATTGAACTAAAGTGTTCGGGTCACTCACTTCCCACAAATTCTAACACGTTTCGCCTCTTTTTATGTGTGAACTTGTTCATTGCTTAACCGGTGATGGTTGTGTTTTTTACGCAGTACGTGCCAAGCATGGTCGGACCACACATTGTACCTCAGTTCCCGATCAACTCTGTGCATCCAGCACCGGTGAGTTGCTTGTGGGATGCGTTTCTTACTCTTCGTTTAAAAACGAAACTGTGTTTCTCAATTTTTCTTCTAATACGGAAAGCTTCTATGTAAAAACCATACTTAAGTTTATGAACAGAGCAAGGATGTGGTTGAGAACGCGCGGCCAACGCAGTATTCTTTGCGAAAAATATGAAAAAATATGCGCTTCCAATACGTGTTTTAACACGAAGTTGAAAAAACGTCGAGTGGAGCAACTGGTCGACTGCCCTGAGTTTCCGCGATGTTTTGTGAATACGACTCCTGTGTAAGACAAGCAGTCGGTATTTTGTTGAGTTAATTTTTCTCCAGGAGTTCTGTCCTCTGCGCAGAACTTATTTTATTATTTTCTTATTCGACAATGCCAGTGCGCGGGTAATAAGCAACGGCTAATATGCAAAAGCAGCCAGCCTCGTGCACGCCTTGGGTGATATAGCACGCGTAGGTTTAATAACGGCGACTTTGTCATTGGTCCAACTACTCTAATCGCGACGTTTATGTTCGAACCCGAGTGAACTTGTTAAATTTGAAGCCGCTCTATTTCTGACTGCAGCTCGTGAGTGCAAGGGCTCGAAAGGTAGCTTGCTAATTTTGATTGCGCGCGTCGCGACACAGGCACCTTGATGCAATGGAGCTGGTGCAATGGATTTAGGAAAGGCAACAGTTCGTGGTTTGGCGAGCGGCAAGCCCATGCAATAATAATTTGAGGATACAGATCAAATGACTCAGTGAAACAAAGACATCGAGACGTCTGGCAAGAAAACCTTTAACGCAATCGACACCGATTGAAAGCTTCTTGCACAGAGATGATTGCGAATATTGTGTGCTTGAAATATTTGTTTCCCACTCAATTANAAAACGGGCCACGGCCGTATCGAATAATCAATGGGAAAGGAACAGCTCGCCCTGTGTTTTTGGCAATTCCATTACTCATTCGCTCNTTGGCCACCTGTTGCTGAAAATCAATTCGCCCTGACTTGAGCGATCTGCATTGTCGCCTCCCAGTTCGCGAAGGGATTAAACCAAACTCATATTGCATGTCAGCGTGTGGATGCTTGACGTTTGTGTGCCTGCCATCTGGGCGTGTACTGTAGATCTGTCAATACGAAAGCTTCTGATTGGAAGAATTGTTGCGAGACAAATCACTCATCTCCGCAGCAGTTGACGCTCTCTGAACTAATTGCTTACCGAGCATTGAATGTCTGCACAATCGCACTTTCGCACAGACAGAGGTTTTAAGCGCGCCACACAAACCAAAATGTTATAGCTAAGTTTCGATGTCAGTAATGGATCAGCATAATTTACATTATTAATTTTACATTTGATTATTATTCACAATTTCGTTTGTGAGTCAACGATCACATGAATCGCAATTATGCGCCGCATTGTTTTTGTGTAAATGATAACAAACGGTGATGTTTTCAACTGACTGATTTGAAGCTCCCGTCAAACCGAATAGTCTACTTGTTTCTTGACATCAAGATTTGATCAACCAACTTGTAAAAAGTTAAGAAATGTTAGCTCTCCACAATATTTGTTGAAAGCAAAATTGCGGTGTTATGGTCCTTCTGGATTGACGGCAACTTCGCCACCACCGTATATTCCAAGTTCGCGCTGCTCAGGACGTCTGCGCGAAGCGTACACTTGAAAGCGTTCATCTTTTGATTGACCTTCCCTTATATAATGAGACAACAAACAAGTAAAGTTGAGAAACAAATTGTGTACTTCGTGAATTTGCGAAACTTTGTATTCGTTTTGTTGGTCCGATTCAAAGTTGGTTTGTTTTATTTGGAGGAACAAAAGCTGACCGGCCTTGTCCTTTGCAGGCACCTGTGGAAGACCCCAACAACGAGGTCGTCCATCCCCCCTGTGTGACGTCACTTCCTGAAGAAGCTCATGCTGATCAGTGAAGTAAGTTTGCTTTGAACGACCCCGTGTTTGGGCCGGAATATCATGTTGTTGCATCAGCAATAGTTGAAGGCAATAATAAGATCGGGATGGGGGTGCTGCTGGTTTCGTCTGTTTGGTGGACCTTTAATCGATCGCATAAAAAAACTTTGATAAACACCGCTCGAGCATCTGGTCAAGCAAATACTTCATGTAACCTGGAAAGCCTGCATGGCGGCCATTCAGTTTTGGGAAAAAAATGAACGGAACTTAATTTGGACAGCGTCTTAAAGGAGCGAAAGACGGATGTTGACCGGGTGTTTCTTTGAACAACTTTCAGAACCATCGTAAAAATTAAGCGCTTCTTTCGATGGAAGTCGTGCTGTGAGCCTGTCGCAAGGTGGTTTTCACGATAACATCATTTCCTGGCCTAGTTGTAAATTGCCTGTTGTTTGCAATAGATCATAAAAACGTGAGCAAAGTGAGATAAGCCTGTTGTGGTGACTGGGTTAACCTGACCACATGAAACTGCATAGAGAGACGACGAATATTAACAAAAAGCTGGTAAATGGTTGTTGCGATCGCAGGCGTTGGAAGAAAGTCTCGATTTATGGTCCGTCTTCTTTTCCTCCAGATGTCCACCGCTGATGAGGAAAGAAGAGCTACGGGCGCCTGTCGGCGACCCNCACCCCCCCTGCTTCGATTGATATCGCCAAGCGTCAAACAACGAGCGCCACCTCTCAAGTGACTTTCTACTGATTTGCTGTGTGTCCCGGAAGTCTCCGCGCTCTCACGTCGATGACATCGTTTATGTTTTGTTTACGTTGCGATTGCGTGCGCTCCGCGGCGACATCCGCTGTGCAGATTCTTCACGTCGCAGCAGCCGCTGGTGGGCGCCCGAATCGTTGCGCATCAACTCATGTGCAATGACCGCGCGCGCGTCGTCCTTTGTGACGCGACGACGGCGCAGACAAAACGCCCCCCCACACTGTGCATTGTCGCGGACCGCAACCGGAACCGAAAAAACAAAGAGAAATCGTCAAGTCTTGTCCGTCCGGCGCCTTATGCAGTTTCTTGCCCAGCGAAGAGTCGTCTTCCTGCGTTCCAGAGGTTTTCAGTCGCTTATTTTCTTGTCGTTACGCTTCGCTGCTCACCAATAGATTTTATCATACTTCCCGCCCTTTGCTCCCCGCTCGCCTCCAGTGACGTTGCTTAGCTGGCGATTTTTTTTGCAACTTCAGGCAGCGGCGTTTTTTTCTGTTGAATCACGCACGAAACCGATGGCGCGGCCCTCGCGCCCGCCGTTCTACGTTTTGTCATTGACCAAACGGACGCGATCAGTCGTTGTCTCAAATTTTATTTTGCTACAGAGTTTTATGTGTACTGTGTGCGTTTAGGAAAAGCTTAACAAACCAGGCGTGGCTGTGATTGGCCGATTGTCGGTCACCTGACCATGTTGCGTCGCGCTTATGATTGGTCGATTCCGCGCCCACTAAGCACTTGCATGCATGGAGATCCATCCTAAACGTATCGATTGGCTCGTTACTTTACGCCGTCCCNGCTTTTAGTTGAGTTCACGCTTTTTTCGTTCGATAAATTTTCCCCGACCGCGATCTGTAGATAAACTTTGATTCTTTTCCGTGTCGAATCGTTTTTTTTTCTTGTCATTTTTCTTCGTTGTCACGGTGTTCAGGCAAAAAACGCCCCCGCGGTTGATCGAAGCCCCGCCCACACCTCCCACCTTTTTTTCCGCCCCCCACGCTTCAACGCTTTCATCTCCACACGTGTTTGACCCTGAGCTGAGATTGTGGCGTGTCGACAGGTCAGTCGAGCCACCTCTGGAAGGTGAAAGTTCGAACAAAAAGACCCGGATGTTGTTGTCGTCGTCCGCTCGCTGTTGTTCCGACCAAGCAGTGTCGTTTACGCTCGATTGCACATGCCGCGTGACGCCCAGTATTTCGGATCGCCGAATCGAAGATATCAGAGAGAGAGATATATATGTTGCGTTGCACTCCTTCAGGGTGTCGAAAGAAATCGCTGAAGAGAGTTTAGCTTTTGTTGTTTGTTTCGCTTCTTTCAAAACGACGCAAATTAATGCTCCGAAGGCGTTCTTTCTGTCCGTCGGATTGCCGCCATGTTGTTCGAGTGCCTTCTTCTGCGCAACCTGTCGCCCTAACCGCGCAAAACAGCGCGGACCGGCTTTAGAAGCAAATGAAAAGTAGTCGTTCTATCGTTGTTTGAAAACCAGTGCTGATTTTCGTTTCCTTGCTTGTCGAGCGTCTTCTTCTGTTGCAGCCGCCAGACCGTGGCGGCTTGTACATACAAAGAGTTACTATGCGCCGTTGTCGCCGCCCCCCCCCNCACACACACACCCCGTCCCACGNTGACGCCGTCACA
>JGI24159J19872_10000547_pt1 | contig 34434 bp, 22 predicted proteins | sample Ectturendosymbi4_FD_19872 | JGI IMG/M metagenome (IMG submission 19872) | reverse complement strand
GATATGTGCAAGTTTGAATCATCGCAAAAAGACGAAAGCAGATGGCAGTCGACTGATTCCTCGAAAGCATACAGAAACACTAGTGCTTTTAAATGTTGAGCATAGTTTAAAATTATTGGGCATCGTTTTAAAACTTCGGTCCCATATCAGAAAACTCTTCTCCACTGGTTTCCCAAACTGGTTATGGACCTGTTTCTCACACCTCTATTTTCAGCAATGCATTCCTGCCTGTCAGTAACAATTTTTGGGCAAAAGTTCAGCTCAGCACGAAATCAGGTGCTTTTTTTAGCGACCAATATTCTGCTGTCTCTAATAATTTTTTTCAAACTACTGTATTTCTAAAATTTCGTTACCGCGATATAGTCGCTTTTCGTAAAAAAAAATTGAATGGATGAGAATTTGGTTATTGACTCACTGCAAATTTAACCTTTCCAAATATTGTCTGATCATTTTCAATGCCTTTGTGATGCAACAAACACCTTCCAGGGCAAAGTGCCAGCATAATTATTGCTTTCGAGTTTTTTGGTATGTTTGTCTCTACGCGTACCCCAAGCGTTTTTTCGGGGGACGGAAAGTTGTGCTTGTTGTCGAAATAATATGCCTTTTTTTCGACATTCAAGTTATTTTCTGTGGTCAATTGATTTCGATAATCAGCAGCATTTTCTTTTAAATTGTTTGTGATTTATAGTTTGCCACTGACGGGCAGGTATTTTTGTAAACAATATTTCACCATTTTGGCTAGACAATCGTGGTGTGCAGGGGCGTAACGAGGTTAGATGGCGCCTGGGTAAAGAAACAAGTTTGGCGCCCCCATGTTCGAACCTGAGGTCTTTCGAAAGCAACTGTACTGTTTTGAAAAATTGCTTATGACATTATTGTGACTTTTGGACCCCCACAGTGATTGGTCGCCCGGGGACTTGTGCCCCCTTGCCCCCGTCGTTGTATCTCTGGTGTTATGCAATGAAAATCGGAAATTTTCCGAAAATAAGCAGATCTTCAAGTCCGAAGGTCATGAACTTCTATTCCATGAACATCTGCAATTTTCGAATACATTAGGGCATGGATCTTGCACAGACTGACTGCCAACAACGGTTACTAGCGACATTTCAAGTTTCTTCGTGTAGTTTTTGTGTCACTTCTGTGACTGCCCCACGCCTTTTTTCGGCGTGGAACTGTTTGTTTTTCTATAATAAAACTTCGTACATTCAACAAGGTACTTTTTTAAGGTTAGATAAGTTTGAGAACAACTTCTGAATTGTTTTGAAGGCCGCTTCTGCTCCGGAAACGTCCCCGTAAGCCTGGGTAATGATGAGAATGTGATTTAGTCAAAATGTGTATAGTTATTAACCGTGTTTGTTGAATAAAGTTACCTGAGCAGCTCGGTCTTCACTGCTATGCAGTCAATACACATCCGGATGAATTTGTCCTTGAGCCCCCCTAAAAAAATCCTGTTTCTGCCTATGGTGACCTGTGACTTTTTCATCCAATTTTAACCAAATGTGTTCGAAAATTGGTCTTAGTAAGCGGGGTTTGGGCTTACAAAGCGCTTTTTTATTCCAGGAATATTGAAGTAATTCCAGACCGGACAATTTTAGGTTTGATAAGCGGGTGGGCTCAAAAAGCGGAGACTACTGTGTAACGGCCTATCATGAGAGTTGAGCACGTTTGATAACGTTCGATATAATCAGAGGATATTTATCGTTCGTTCAAACAAGATAATTGTTTGTTAAGAATGAGATTTATAAGCCGTTCCTACATTTTTCGTACGCAAAGAGCATCTGGCAAAAATGAACAACCTACCCAACAGCATGGCGCGGGGCCCAATGCAGCTGCATCGGTTGCATTGGCTTAAGGCCGGCCCTGTCAGTGTGAATATTGAAATAAACCACTTTGTTGGGAATATTCTGCAAAATAAGTTTTACGCTTGCTGTTACGTCGGGTGTGCAGAGAATTGAAACCAATTTATTTGAGACCACATTCATCTGAGACCACGACATTTGAGACCTGTTTATTTGAGACCGCATTCACATTATACTTTTTTATTTGAGACCACATTCTGAGACCTATTCATCTGAGACCACATTCAACTTCAAATGAATGGTCACCTTCAAAATTTCAGATCTCCCGCAAAGAAATGGAATGTAGATCATAAAAATCGGATTCACAGTAAACCAAATGAATGTGGTCTCAAATGAAAAAGTGTCATGTGAATGTGGTCTCAAATGAAAAAGTGTCATGTGAATGTGGTCTCAAATGAATGTGATCTCAAATGAAAAAGTCTGAAATAAATCTGGCCTCGAAATGAATAGGTCTCAAATGAACAGTTCTCAAAAGAACGTGTTCCCAAATGATCGTGGTCTCAAATGTCGTGGTCTCAAACGAACGTGGTCTCAAATGAATGGTCTCAAATGAATTGGTCTCAATAGTCATGGAACCGTTACATCTTGCTATCAGGTACACGCCCTAAACGCCGATGCACACCTATCTGCGGCGTTGCATGCTATGCTAATTGGTGCAACTGGTGCCGAAACCTCACTGCTGTTAACTGCATATTGCATTGAATAGTCCTCACCCTAGCCAAGCTGCGCAGATGGGCATTACACTCGTATTAGTAGTTGCATAACATTGTTATGGTTACACCACAATCACAAAATGTCCATAAGCTACCACAAAACGGATTAGTCAGTGGTCACCAGTCCGTTGGCAGGTGGTTTATTTTAAAAAATTGCTTTGCAGAAAATATATTTTGACGAAACTATAGTTGGCTATCAATATACAGTAACAAAAATTTGTTGCTAGTAGCCAGTTTTGTGGCTTGTGCCGGCTGGGCAAATTCCGACCGCTAAAAATTGCTATTTTCGTTAACCGTGTAGTGAGTTAAACTTTGCGCGCAATTAGCTTCGACATCCTTGGTCCGACCCAGCGGTGATTCGTGAGCTTTAATTTTAATCTATGCAGACCACAGCGCACACATGATTGAGTGCAATAGACTTAGTTTATGACCAGCCCGTGCCTTCAATCATTAAATTTTTGATGCTAATTGACGGTTTTATTATTGAAAAAATGACAGCGAAGAAACTTTTCACGCTTCGCAAAATGACGCAGGTAAATCAAATTAAACGCTCTGGTTACGGATGATTCGTCGCATGCGTGAAATCGCAAAACGCAGATCGCCATAGAGAAGTCAAATTTTAACTGCTTAACTAATATTCTAAGCCTATCCAACATGCCTTGTGCAAAAATTGCCTGAAGTCGCTGAAACTCAATTAGAACTTATCTTTTCATGCCCTCCTCAGGAAAGTTTCCATCTGATCCATGCAGTATGTGTTACAACAATACGAAGAAGCATCTAGCCACAGATGCTAAAATGCAGATTTTGTAATTTCACTCTTTGGATGTCCAGGGCCGTCGCCCCATTTGCCCCCATTCTGCACGCCACTGTTCCCGTTGTCTCGCAATTTATACTGGTTCTGATTGTTTGTGGATGCGTCTGGCTGTGCGCGGTTTCTGACTTCGACTCATAAGACTCTTTGATCTACGTAGTTTTTTTAAGAATTTTCTAGATTCCTATATTAGATAATCCTTATTTTAGAGATGCTTCTGTTTTGGTTACTTCAATTTCGATTGACAACCTTCTTTCAAGTCGATATTTTGCATTACGTAACGTTGTACCCTTGCAATTCCCAATGACATAATGATTTATACATAATCGCAGAGTTTTCTAGAACTTTCTGACTTGAAATTATATGACATCCTACTGAAATTATTTTTAGTGCTACAGCGATCAATTTTTTCTTAAATTACACAATGGTGTAATGATACATGCAAAGCATACATAATTACAATGACAAATATAGACCTAATGATGCACTGCCTTTCGAATGTTTAAGACGTTGCGTCGTTTCTCCATATGATGTAAGGTCTTTCGAATGTTCGAGATCACAGCTCAGTTCTCCTTTGTTGACGAAGGTTCTTCAGCTTCTCCTGGCTTCTGATTGGTCGTTAGTCGTTTCGCAGTTTTAACCTTCTTGTATGTCGTTTGTATACCCTCTGGTCTAGTTACTCGCTTTAACTTTAACAATTTACTCTTTCGAAATGATGTTGTCAGACCTCACCATTTAGCATTTCTGTAAAATACATGTTGAGACACAAAGTGTCCGCAACACCAACCACCTGCACCGATTGATAATTATTATCGTCCTTATTACCTTTTCATTGAAAACCAAAACAAATGTTTGAAATTGATTTGATGTTCTAGCACACGGGTGGGGAACCTATTTACTACCACGAGCCGCATGAAATGTGCATAAGCGCCGGCGGGCCGCAGAATCAACTGAATTTTTCCTAAAATTCTACCTTTATCCAACTATGAGGAAGAATGAATTTCTGCCTAAGTACCTATTAATCATGGAGCTTCGTTTTTTCGCGATGTTGTACTCTAACGTGGGTAACGAAAATTTTGATGCGGGCCATATCAAATGTACACGCGGGCCATAGGTTCCCCACCCCTGAGCAGGTTCTCACTATGATCTTTATCTAACGTGCAACAAACTTAACAGGTAACTCTAAATTTTTTACACTGCAACTCCAATCTTCATATTACCATGTAGAGCCTACAAGAGGAGGGTACAGGAGGTGCATCGTACCCGAGCCCGGTACATACTGGGGCCCAGGAAGACGAAAGCACACTCAGTTTTTTTCTGTAATCAAGCCTAAAATTACCAGTGTAACACAGTTGCCAGTATAACAATTAATTTATATGTAGATCTTAGCACGGCAGCTGATTCTGATTATTATGCAAATAAGCTATACAAGTTTCCACGAGGGCCCCAGAAGCTAAAGGGCCCGGTATCAGTCTTTGTATCTTCCTACAAAATTTTTTCTCGAAGGCCCGGTTACCATGTAACACACGCAATCAATCAGATTTCCAGGCAAGCAGATAGACTGGAGCTGCTGGAGGGAATGTCAAAGGGACAAAGTCAAACTGATCGGGAGTTTCAAGTTCAAGTGCGCGAAAGTGTGATGTGAAGTAAACTCTTCACTTTTAACTTTGTACTTTTACACAGGTCCGTAGCCAGGTAATAAGGTTTGGGAGAGGCAAAATAGATTTTAGGGGAAAAAGTTTAGGTTTTATTATATGTTTAAAACAAAATTTTCTGGGCACAACAAAATTTGGGGGGCACTGCCCCTGAATGCCCCCCGTCGTTACAGGCCTCGTTTCACACGAAATATTCACCCTGCCATAATGCTCAAGTCAATGATAAGCAGGGATGCGGAGTCGGACGTAAAATGTCCGATTCCGACCTTTCCGAAAGGGCGCTTTACCCCCCCTGAAAAATTTTCACACACTGGATAAATGTTGTTGCAATCGGAAAGCCCGAGCGGCAAGTGCGCAAAGCTTCACACTGACAGCATGCAACAATAGAGATCACGCGCAGCGATCACTCCGTTGTTGCTTGTTCGCGCCACATATACAGTCCCATCACCATGGGGAACTTTGGTGGGCTTATCCCTCCCAAACAAAACTCCAAGCCCCACAAATTGAAATAGGAAACACTACAAATCAGTAGAGTTTTTGCCAAATTTTAGAATGTTAAGCTCCCCAGCACAAACGCAAAGCCCCCCTATTGAAGATTTTCCCGGCGACAGTTCTGCACATATATATGGGAAGTCCCGTAATTAGAGGGAAAATTTTTCGCCCCTATGGAAAAATGTGTTGGACATAGTTTAAAAAATTTGAGCCCTTCTCAGAAAGCCTCCCCCCGTGGTGTCCCAAGGTGGTTACGGGCTTATATATCGATGTTGTTCTTTGTGCACATCCCTTTCGTGGTGAATCGAACATTCAACGCAACGCCAACCGAGATATTGCAACAATGGGTTGGACACAGTTTATAACTATTATATTGCTAATCATGCTTTTGGGCCCCCCTCAGAACACTCTTCGCCTCCCCTGGTGTCGCCCCCCTGGCTTGGGACACCAGGTGGGGCGAAGAGTTTTCAGAGAGGGGCCTAAATTTTTAAACCATGTCCAACAGTTTTAACTTATATCCGACAAATTTTTCCAAGGAGGACCAAAAATATGTTAGGAGTGGGGTTTGCCCCCCCCCCTGGTTGCAGGCCTGGGCCTGCTTACTATTATAATAATCTTTTCGAACATGTGGTCCATATCATAGGCATAATCAAACAGCGCATGAGCACAAAAAATGGTTAGCAATAACACATCACACAATAGGTATTTGTACACGACCACACTGATAGGAGCTAAAATATTTAACAGCACCCACCCCGACTGTAACGCCATACACCTGTCATAACACAGGGTTCCAGTAGTGTGAGAGAAACGAAGGCATTCTTACATCAAAACTTTGAGGTAATCAGCTAACCGATAAAAAAAACAAAATTAAAAGATAAGTCAGATGGGTTTGCACATTGGCGCACAGAGGCCTGCAAACTGCTCTGATCAAGGTTTCAAGTGCTTTGCAACGCATTTATCATGAGATCAACAGCCGCATAATTTTCCTAAATTTTGAAGCAGCGCACGGAAGGTTTTTGTTGTCATGCAAAAACAATACTGATGATGATGCGTAGCCTACACTGCCACAACGCATCAACAACTATGTCAGATGTTGGTCACCGTCATATAGGGGCATTCAATAATTGAGGAAAAAAACGAATATTTGTAATGAATCAGACATTTCAAGAGATCGGATAAAAAAGTTAGATGAAGATCCACAACCTTTTAAAACGTTGTGAATCGCACAAAAAATATTAAAATTTTTAAGTCTCAGTCTCGGATTTTTTGATGAAGCCTAAGTTTCAAAGTTTAGGTCTGGAACCTTGTTTTTGAAAAAAGTCACAATCGGTGGCTTCCGGAGTTTGAACAGGAATTCGATTCTCAAATCTGAAAAAATTTCGGACCCGGTGTCAAGCGAAATTTCTGACCTCTGCGAAATTTCTGACCTGTTATTGTTTCTCAGTTATTTTGCTTCTCAGAGTAAGAGAATAAAGTTTGGCAATTACCTTTTTGGTGTGTATTATGTAAATTAAAACATTTTGGTTAGACTTTAGGTACCCACAACAAGCTACAGTACGAGAATAACTTTAACCATTGACAATTTTCTGACTTAGTTTTTTTTTTTTTTTTCTCACCCTAACCCGTCACATTTACATAAACACGAATCCCTAACTTTAATCATCAGTTTTCTCAGCATATTTGATATGCAGAATATTACTCTCTGCATGCTACATGGCGTGAAGTCAGAAATTTTGCTTGACACAGGATTCAAATTTTTGGAACAGGAGTGGAATCGGAGTCTGAAAACCACCTCCGGTGCAGGAGCATAACGATGGAGGGCAAGGGGGGCAAAATTCCCCGGGCGCCATATCACTATGGGGACGCTGAATGACTGCCGAGAGCGCCAAAAAGTTCCAACAATTTAACAAATGTAGCCTACTTTCTTCAATACGGTAGGCTACATATGGCACAACACGTCCCAACAATGTAGCATACTTTCTACAGTACAAAAAGTCCCAACAATGTACTTTCTTCAGTACAGCGCATTTCCTTCCAAAAGACCTCAGGTTCGAACATGGGGGCGCCAAACTTGCGTCTTGCCCCTAGGTTAAGCGAAATTTCTGATTTCTGACCTATTACTGTTTGTCAGTCATTTTGCTTCTCAGAGAACAGGAATAAAGTTTGGCGATTACTTTTTTGATGTGTGTTGTGTAAACTAAACCTTTTTGGTTAGATGTCAGACGCTCACAACAAGCTACAGTACAGAAATAACTATAACCACTGAAAAATTTTGGATTTTCGTCTTAGAAGTCAGAAATTTCGCAAGGCAGAAATTTTGCTTGAAACCGGGCGCTATCCAACCTGTTACGCCCCTGCTCTGGTGGAGGACAAAGAAGAAAGATGCAGATCAGAGATGAGCATTGGACTGGACTTGGATTGGACTGGATCCGGACTATGACGAATTTTGTTGATTTTGGTTGGAGCCGGGCTGTAAAATGCTTCACAATTTTGGAACAGGACCGGATTTGGCCTCATTGAATGGACAAGAATTGTGTAATTTTTGTCATTAAAAAGTTGTATTTTACTAAATTTTTGGAGTTTATCTGGACTTGGATTTTAAATTTTTTTTATTTATTGGACTATGGTTGGACTTGGACTGATTTTAAAAATTAGGGACTGGATCGCAAAATATGACAGTCCACTCATCACTGGTGCAGACTGCAGATGTCTGACGCCGACACACGCACGCAGTGAAGCTTGACCAGCTGATCTTAGCATTGCAGCTGCAAGTAAATGTAGGTGCAATCAGCAGTCGGCACCTCGCGAAACGCAAGGGGCAGGCCGAGACCTGCATCAGAGATATGTCTGAATGGTACGCCGACACCGAGTAGCTAATTATTTCCTCATACTGGGTGTTGCTTTCAGATTCGCTTAGCGCATTACCTTACAGTTGATCGTCTATTTTTCATAGCAACCATAGGTCTCTCTCTGTAGTAAAGTTACAGTACTGTAATGATCCAATTAAGTCAAAGATGATTGAATTGCAAAAACACATTCTGTTGTTGATGCTCTACAGTGGAGCATACATAAGCAGCATATCAGCACGAAAGTACGAATCATCTGATAGGTCTATACTTCATTTTGAAAAGAAGTTGTATTTTATTGCTCAAGAAGAAAGAAAAGTTGAAGACACAGAAACGTACTTGATCAATGATAACGATGGTCTAGGTGGTAAATTTGATGGCATCGGAGGTCTATCTGGTGGTGGTGCGACAAGCAGATTGCTGGTCAATTATGCAGAGCCATACCAAAGTCAAATTTTGGATTTTTTGTTTAAGCCAAACTTTGGAGCCTCCCTCCATATATTGAAAGTTGAAATTGGTGGTGATGCTCAGAGTACAGAAGGAACAGAGTCATCTCATATGCACAATGAAAATGATGAAAACTACACTAGAGGGTGATAGGCCTATAGAATTTTTTTTTACCTTTGCTTATTGCTATCCATCCATTCTGTAATGTCATGGGTGCTGCATTGATTTCTGCTTCATAACCTCCATTGTTGCCTTCTTAGTGTAATGACATATAATGTATATATTTAGATTAGATTTTTTTTATATCGATTAATTTATCATCTTTTGAACTTAAACATTTTACAGAAAGTACATATTTTACCAAAAGCAGTGGCTAAAAAAATGCCTGTGGATCCTTAAATTTAAAGCCTTATTCGACCGCCTCTTGTAACATGACAGTAACGCATGACAAGAATGCAGTAGGCTTGGTAGAAATGTAGTATACGTAAAAGGTAAACCTAACCTTAACCGTAGTCCTTAGATTTGACAAAAGAGAAAGTGGTCTCATGAATTGAAATGTGCAACCACTACGACCAAAACGAAAGTCACCAAGGTGAGAGCCAAACCGAAAACCTTTTGCAAGGCAGACCTCAAACGCATCTGCTATGCTACAACGTCGCTGTCATGCGAATGACAAATTCAACATTATGATTATATTTGAACCGCATCATGTGAGGCGATTCAATAGTCACTACCTTTACAAAACATGCAGGTTTTACGCACCCAACAAAAACCTATTATATGCCCAACATACTTGATACATCTTAGCTAGCCTCTATTGAATGTACTTTCAGTTTGTCAAAGCCTATGATTTTTTAAGCATGTTTTCACTTTTTGCAAGGAAATTGTTGTTTAATTAAAAAATACCATTCATACTAATCATTTATCCAAATGTGTAGACATTTTACCCATATAAATGTCTTGACAATTCACCTTGGCTAATGATGAAAAGTGTATTATGATCAAAATCGTTGTTTTTAGGACATTTTTATATTCTGTTAAAAGTATTTGGATGAAAACCTATGTCTTTTCGTCAATAATAGTTGATTGGGGTTGCCCATGGATAACATCTGAACTGATACCCCCCCAGAATATGTAAAGTTATATTGTTTACACTTACTTCAGGTGAAATCAACACTTTTGGTAAAGCAGGGTTTTTTTACGGTTAGGTACCCAGTAGGTACCTGATTTCTCTGATTCTAGGGACCTAATATTCTCTGATTTTAGGGACCTGATGATAATTTTCACTGATCCTAGGGACCCAATTTTCAATTCTAGGGACCTGAATTGGGTCCCTAAAACACCTTAAAAAAAACTGGGTAAAGTATTACCACATGAATGTTTTATTAGTTTCTCAATTACTGAATGATTTGAATCATTCAGTTCAAATCATTCTTATTTCTTTTCTTGGTGTACATCAAGAAGTAAGGTAAAAACATACTAAAGGGTAAAAATACATGACCCATGCCCTAGGATAAGAAGAAATAAGCGTCCACATACTTCAAGATGCCTCACTGGGAGTACAAAACAATATTTTTCCCTTTGCTTACAGCATATGCTGTGTTTTTAGAACTGATGATTTATTTTTCTATAGATATGAATGGTGGTTGATGAAAGAAGCTGTGGCCCGGAATCCTGATATAAAGTTGATTGGTCTTCCATGGGGATGGCCAGGATGGATTGGTCAAGGCACTGTAACACCATACAAAAATAGAACATTGACTGCTTCTTATATTATTAACTGGGTGCGTGGAGCTAAGACGCACCATGACCTTGACATTAATTACATTGGCATTTGGAATGAGAGGCCATTTGATGCAGAATACATAAAAACATTAAGGCTGATGTTGGATTCTAGTGGTTTTAGGTTTGTATTTTGTTGCCTCAGTTTGGTTATTAACACCTTTTGCAAAAAAATGGAATCCTTGTGTTTCATTTGAAAAAGCATAAAAAGAAACACAGCTTGATACAGTTTAGTGTGTCCTGGCAGTGATTTTGCCAAATTTTGTTTGTGGCACGTCTTATATATATTGTAAACCACAAATGACAAGTAAAAATTATTCTAACTTCAATCCATCTGCTGCTTGAAGTCTGACAATCTTATTGTCTTTGTATGTTGTTTGACGTTTTGTGACAATCTTGATGCATATCAGTCGAGTCAGAGCAATTACTGAGCTTATACCTGTCTCAAAGTTGAGCAGATAGTCAGCCATCAGTTTACTCTGGTAAGCCTAGTGACATTGCGATGCTCTGCGAAATGATTCATGCCAAAACTGATTGAATACAGTTAAACTTGCAACTCCACAAGTATTTTTCTGCACCAGACATTTCTAAACTTCCTTTGTCCTCATTAAAGAGCATTTTTTGTAACCCTTGTTTCCAGTAAAGTAAAGTCAACTTTTATTGCTGCCATTTTAGCTGTTATTTTTGTGTTAAATATATGACTCCCCAGTCTTAGCTTTTACAAAACAACTGATTGCTTGCAATCTGCACAGTAATGTTTCCTGAACAATTGCCATCTAAAAGGATATGTCTTACCTAATTAGTGAGTTTGTCAATATTAGTTTCATGTTATGTGAACCTCCAAATTGATGTACAGTCAGTTCAACTACTTGCTGGACATCCTAACTGCTTGTATTGAATGCAGTCCAGTGCGTATGTGCTGTAGCCAACAACAACTTCATTAAAACTTCCTTGAACAATGTGTTTGTTATTTTGAAGCTCAACCCATCAATTGGTAGCATGCTACAATACAGATAAGCAAAGAATTGATCAGCCAAATTTTAATGAGTAACTCATTCAAATATATTTGAAGTGAAGACTGCAGCACATACAATGATGCTGTGGATGCTGGGCTAGAGTACTTAATCAGAATTACGTTAATGGCAATATCACTTTAATCTATTTGAATGAGGTTTAAGGACAGAGGATGCGTAGTTTTGCATGAAATCAATTTCGTATTAAAAATTTGCCAATCGATTCATTGCTTACCCCCACTGTGGAGAGTATTTATTCCACCGTATCTTTCTTCATTATTTCACCACTGGCTCAAACATAGATATGTGCCAGTCTGAATCATCGCAGAAAGATGAAAGCAGAGCGCAGTCGGCTGACTCCTCAAGAGGTAACAGAAACCTAGAGCTTTTAATCATGGTGAAATAAAATCGTTAAACAAAGATGTGGTGAAATAAAATCCTGAAATAATGATATCCATCTCAAAGCGACCATGTTAGTTAGCTTTGACTTTCATTTCCTCTGCTGCTACCAGCCTGTTTTTTTGAGCAGAACTGTCTGGTAGTAAGACTCGATACCATTTACATACATTTCTCCTTCCTTTGGATTGTACAAAATATGGCTGCAAGTGCTGTTGGAATGATTTCCATATCATTCATATTTTAGGTTACGGTGTAAAACACTATTCTGGGGTGTATTTTGTGGTGAAAAAGCAAAAGTTTATAGTGGCAGTTTGTTACAGAAATATTGGAATCATTGCATCTGATGATAACTTCATGCCAATTTCTGAAGCAATCCTGAAAGATCCAGCACTTGGTGATGCGGTTGAGATTGTTGGTGCTCACTATCCTGGTACAATCTCGGGTGAGAGTGCGCAAAAGACCAAGAAGGCTTTGTGGGCTAGTGAAGACTACAGCACATACAACGATGCTGTGGGTGCTGGATGTTGGGCTAGAATACTTAATCAGAATTATGTTAATGGCAATATCACTTCAACTATTGCATGGAACCTAGTTGCCAGTTACTACGATGACTTGCCATTCAACAGGTGAAGCACCCGTGAAGTCTGTGTGGTACAACAGTGAATGTTGTGTGATGCAAATCGATGCTAAGTCCACACTAATAAATGCAAACAAGTTTCATTTTTTCACCTCACGCGTGCCAGCGAATCAAAAGTTGTAAATTTGTGTTTGTGAAAGACTTGCATAAATTATATACATGTGATAGAAAAACTTTATTTCGCAAAAAAATTGAATGGAATTTAAGTTTCAACACGAACATGCCGTCAATGTTTTTATTTTTTTTTTTTGTTGCGATGAAAGAAATTTTGGCGACAAAGGAAGAACTTTGAAAGCGACGAGAGGAATTGCGGGTTTTGACCTTTTCAGAGATCTTACTGTAATTTAAATGCCTGTTGCATACAGATGTTGCGTAATGCTAGCGATTTTAACAAAGAACGATGCCAAAACTTCGATTGCCTTATAGGTTTTTACTCTCACTGATTTGATTGATCATCTCATCGTTTATGTTGCATTCAGATATTTTTTGTGATCATGCGTTAAAAAATTTTATAGCAAATCATAACCTGATATATTTATCGTTTGCACGTTTTGCATTGCAGATGCAGTTTAATGACAGCCAATGAGCCGTGGAGCGGTCATTATGATTTGTCGTATCCTCTTTGGATTACAGCCCATACTACGCAGTTCGCTAAACCTGGTTGGCATTATTTGAAAACAGTTGGACACTTAAAATATGGCGGAAGTTACGTGGCGTTATCGGACAATTTAGGAAATCTCACTATAATCATCGAAACAATGTCTCATGATCAAAGTGTCTGCATCAGGCCACCGTTGCCTATCTATTCAGTTAATGAGCAGAATGTGACTTTTGTTGTGGGTGGAAGCTTTAAAGGAAAGGTAAAGAAACTCAACAAATGGCAAACGCGTCTGGGAAAAAATGCAGCAAGCTCTAATACATTCGTTGATGAAGGTACCATCATGTTTATTTCATAAAAAGTGATTTCGATCAACTTCAGCAATGTTCACCTTTGCCGAACGTCTGTTTTTGGTTTCGTTACATGTTGAAGTAAATCTGTTGTCGGTTCCTGCAAAAACATGATGAAAGTGAAAGCCAATGTATATGAGCTTATAAAATTTGTTCATTTTTATTGGTTGGCCATGTAACATTCCTTTAGAGGTGCTTGTGCTTTCTCAATGCACTTTCAACAGAAATTACACAGATAAAAATTTGTTACTGATTAGAACGTGTCACTGTAGTGGGAGTTCGTGACAAAGTATTGTTTTTATCGCCGGCTATACTTTTAAAGTCATGGTCTATTCAAGCTGTAAGGTGGCTGTTGACGTAGTTGCGCTGCTTTGAATGTTCGAAGAACGACCTGAGATCTGATGATGCTTACAGTGCAGGTTCTGACCCCAAAATATTGGCAGTCATCTAATCCAAAGGCAAGTCTTTCTTTTTGACATGCGTATGAAAGAACAAATTGACTATCGATCGGTATCTATTTTTATGAATATTGTTCGCAGGCGTTATTATTTCTCACACTTTTTACTCAATTTCTGTGGGCATGCCCGCACGTGGATCGATAAGCGTTTTTCCGCGTCTTAAGCTTTGTGCTACAGTTTTGCTTGTGCACACGTTCATCTTGAGTTGTAGTCGCATGTAAATATTATTCACTACGCTTTGTAGGCCAGCTGTCCATAGATGAAGATGGAAAATTAAGCTTATTCTTACCAGTAGACACTGTGATTACTTTGTCTACTGTTGCTACCGCTGCCAAAGGAAAGTATGCTGACCCTCCGCCTTCCTCATCTTTTCCTATACCGTATACGGAAACATTTGACAACCCAATTTTCAGTGAGGCGAGCAATTTCGCTGATCAAAGTGGAAAGTTTGAGACATTTTACAATCAGTCCAGCACCGATGGCCACAAATGGACTTTGAGGCAGGTGTGTTGGGATAAAATGACGACGTGTTTGCTCCGCACCAAGGATTTTATAGAAACTTTGATTTTTTAGGTAGTTACCCAAAGGCCTGTGACGTGGTGCGACGATCCAAACCTTGGATATACCGTGATAGGTGATTACGATTGGTCCACCGTATCAGTGTCTGTCCAATTTAAGCTTGAGGGCAGCTATGGTGCTTTCGTTGCTCTCCGGTGAGTGCGTTGTTTAACGTTAGGCGTCGTTTTACGGTGTAATAAGTGATATTTCTTCGCTTGGAAATAGGTTTTAAAGTGCATAGGTATTGTTTTTTACCGCTTCCATGTGAAAACGAGTGAAAAAAGATGCAGTGTTCTCTCCCAAGCAATGACTAAGTATCCTGTTCTATAACGTGTTGTCGAATTTTTCAGTTTTTATACAAGCGTCATTATGCGGTACGGGTGATCGTGGTGAGTGCGTTATTGCAAAGCCTTTATCAACGTTGCAAGCGAGAAGAAAGGATGAATTTATCATTGTCGGCTTAGCTTTTCATTTTACAGATGATCAATTACGTACATGAACCCTCTGCAACTTCAAAGGGGAAGTTGAATACTTTGACCTGAGTTTGTTGCGTGGAAACCACTTTGGTTAATTGCGAGGCTTATCGCGCTGGGTTAGACTTAATTTTTCATAGGCACGAACCAGAACGTCTGGTCGGGTAAACTGAGTAGTGGTGTTCAGATTATTTACCCACTTCTGAATTTCCACTTTTCATTTATGTGGTGAATGTTTCCTTTTGCCTTCAAGTAACGCATCACGGATAAATTCGTAATTTGAAAAGGGAGCGTAGAACACTTTTGTTGTTATTAGCGAGTTCTTTGTAGCCGTAAAATTTGTACCCGCTGGTCCCAAGACTATGTGTTTGCAATTGTGCCATTCACTGCCGCGTCAGCCACCCGTCATGACGACATGCCACGCCTTCGGCTATAAGGACGCATTTTCGTCGGTCCCGGCAGAATTCCTAACTTTCAGTTAGTTCGGCTGTAACGACTTCGATTATGTCGTCACTTCGCCTACTACAGCGACGCTTTTTCGGTGGCCTTCGCATAATATTTTGTTTCTTTTATAACGTATACGTTGCAGGTTTTCTTTGCAGTTTAAAGTGTAAACTCGGCTATGTGGAGCCGCCACACAAATCTTTTATGACCGATTAGCAACACTTAAGTTAAGCGGCCAATCGTTGAGTCACGACAGGTGCGACGTAACAATGGCATCAAGAATCATGCCATTAGCAGCAATCCAAGCAAATCGTTATATGAGTTTTACTGTGCTATATTAGGGATTGTTGCGACTGTAGGCGCAAATGAACCAGTATCCCAAATGAACCATTATCCCGACTGTTGACATCGTTGTTTCGTTTAACAGCGAAAATGATACAAAAGTGGTAAAACTTGCAAGAGATTTCGATATCCCAACAACGACGTTGACCACAATTTTAAAAAATAAAGACAAAATAGTTTCTGAATATGAGGCAAAACACCGTAGCGTTAACGGCAATGCTGATCAAAGAACACTTTTAACCCTTTCCATCCTCTGACATTGAAATAAAATGTCATTTTAGGAACGATTTATTGTACAGTAGTTTGGCCAGAGCCGCAACCAGCTGAAGTTTTCGGAGGGAAAATGATTGTAACTTAATTGTTGTTGGACCTAACAACTAAAAAAGTTATCGGCTATTTCAAAATGTTTTTTATAATTTCGGGAGGGCAGTTGTCCGGTTTTCCCCCCTTTGTTGCGGGCCTGCGTGCGGCAATAATGACAGTTCGTCTACAGTGACTCTTTTTTCGGTTCCATGAAGTGACGTTACAGGTGAATTCTACAGTAATAGCATTCAAAACGAAAGTTTTGGCGAAATGAGGAGCTCAACGACAGATAAAAACTCTACTTTCGTTTTCACTGTTTCAAATTACAAAATTTGTTGTTTTTTGCTAGTTTAACGGTTCAAATGATTGAAAAAAATTAAAATTTCATTTTGCGTACATCAGGTTTCGTTGAAAAACGTATTTTGGGTCGAGATCAACGTCTGTTTGCTGAAGTTGGTTCATCAATTATTCCAATGTGAAGTCACAAACTTATGTTCATTTTTTTGGACTCAAGTGCGATAAAGTGAAGTAGCTAGGCGGCTCTGGTGCCATGTCAGGTTCTTGTGGGTTTTCATTTATGAGATCATTGCGTGTATCATGTCAGATCAACATCAAAGTGGTTGGTTTGGAAGTGATGCTATATGCTGGCATTACTATAGATCTCGCACTTCTCTCGTGTACAACGAGTCATCAGGCAACTGCTGAAAAATTAAGGCTGTGCTCTGTCGATGTTCGGTTTTATTGGCGATGGGAATGTCTAGACCAAGGGTGTACAAAGTGAAGCCCACCGCACATTTCAAATGGCCCGCGGCTTTGATTTCAGATTGTGTTGCATATAGCCCGCCAAAGCCTGGATTACGCTTCTGTCTCATAACAAAGGTGGTTTCATGCGACTTAAGGCATTTCCCGTTGTTTTGATGTGCTAAGACCAAATAGGAGCATAAAGACCAATGCAAAAGAGTGATTCTGCTTCAAAATCTATGCTAAATACCTGGGATATGCTAACCTGCATTTACAGTAAAAATGTTTGAAAGAGCTGATGGCCAGCGGACACCGTCACATGATCAAATTTTGCCCTCCTTGAAAAAAGTTGGACACCTCTGGTCCTTACCAAGCATATATTGAAATGCTACAATCAGTTTTGGTCCTGATTTTGCCAGTTTAGGCGCCTGTTTTAAACTGGAAATGAATTTATATTAATCAGAAAAGATTTGACACAAATTAGAGTATAGAAGCATGCAGGCCAGCAAAAGGTTTACTGTGCGGAATTTGACAGTTGCCTATGCATTATGCGAAATTTTCTGTCGGAACACCAGGTATGCCAAGAACAACCCAGGCGTGATAAGTTTATTTCTTTTTTTGTGTTACGTGACATTCCTTCAAATTAAATAAGCACATGCTGTAGTCCCAGTAGCCAAGGTAGTAACTTGAAGCTATTGAGTTGATCAATGGTCGCCGCTGTAATTATTTTATGGTTTAAAGCTGCTTTACCGTGCATTCGCATTTTGTAAACAAGTTCATGCGACCGAAGTGTGGTTTCACTTGCTAATTTATTTGTGAATATTCTTTTTTTCATTTAGAGTCGACAAAGGAGGATGCGTTTCGCGTGAAGCCAAAGGACTGTTTTTGTGGTTGATGAACGGTTCTTGGGTTCTGACGTCAGATATAGCTAGAGAGCACAAGCTGCAACGTTGTATGGCAGACTGGAAGTGCTGGGTGACTGAGGTTAGCCGTTGAGCATCTTGCACGATTTCGGGACCATGTAGCAATACGTACTGTTTTCAATAATTTGCATTGTTGACAGGTTGACAGAACTTCGAAATATGTTTTCTTTAGCTTGATCATAAAGCTTGCAAATCTTCCTCAATCTGCAATGGTCATCAGTGCATTTAGCTGCATAAAACTTACGTAAGATCGTCAGACACTTGGCAAAGTAATTTCCAGCCTACCGCGAGATCCTAAAACCCAGACGTCCCTTCATTCAGAGCAAGCTTGCAGTTTGCTAAGATAACCCAAAGCGCTTGCTGTGTATTATTTAGCGAACAAGCCATGTTTACGTGATCTTGATTGTTGTGATCTAGTTTTTGTTTCGGTCAGAGACCGAATTTATTTTAATGACCGTAAAAATTATGTCAATTCGGTCATAATGTCTGAAAATATAGACTATATTGAATACTGTTACGGCAAGTTTTAATAATACAAATGACCGAAATGTCTAAGCAAACAATAAAAACCAGGTTGTGGCATATCTTGAACCCCTTTCCAAACTGAGGACGGAGAAATTCAAGCTCGACCGAGAGCTAGGTGGTTGTATTTTGTAGGGTAGCGCAACAGATTTCTTTTAAGTTTCTTCTACGTTTCAACCGGTTTGGTGAAATGGGTTTGAAAGCATTTTTAAACACCCGCATCTAAACACAATTTTTTGGTTTTTGCAGTTACTATCGTATCGAAGCTGATTTTGTGAATGAATCAAAAGTGACGCAGAAGTTTGTCAGTTAACTAAAATAATCTTTTCTGTAGGAATGCTTAAATTAGGCCAAAAGAATGATGATCCTTGGTTATGTTCGAAGTCCACCGCTGCATCTCTTCTGTCTTTCGCGTTGCTAAAGTTTTCCTGCAGTAAGCAAAGCTTTTTGTAATTCGACAAAACAACAACCCACACCCTTGACAAGATGTTGACCAAGTGATGAAAAAATTGCGTGCATGAAAGTTGAAACAAATCAAATCAATGCAGTGCGTAGCTTAGTAGAGTAGCAATGCGCTGCGCATTCATCTCATCCGTGCAACTGCAACAAAAAATTAGCCAAATTAACTATGGTCCACCACACGCCATTTAGCCGTGCGTTAACGAAATGCCTCGAAAACATCTCAAGAATTTGTGCAGCAGAGCCAAGCGAAAGTCACAAATCGATTTAGTAATCATATAAAGATTTAAGTGACTTTCATCCATTTCTGCAACTTTATTGCCTATCTTTTTTAAAATGCTCACCATGCAAAGTTTTTATCGCAGACCTGTTCGTTTTCAGCTGCTTATTAGACCTTTTCAAGAACAACTTAACATCAGCCATTTTTCTGAAAAGTAGCTAACTTAATGAAATTAAACACTTCTAACCATGTCTTAAACACGTATCCAAAACATTTCGAGCTTACTCCTTACAGAATCAGCGTTTTACGACTCATCCGTTGTGACCTTGTTGCACATTACAACCTGAAACAAAATCTTTATCAACCAACGACTCCTGCAGCTGTTAACTATCTAAACCACACAGAGAACAATAACCTCTTGTAATGATGGCAACAATAGTTACGTGCTCCTGTAAGCAGGGCCGGCCCAAGCAGGTGCGGGGCCCAATGCAAGTTCCAGGCGCGGGCCCCTCTGAGCAGTATGACGTCGACGTGCTCAGTCAATAGTGCTACGAGCTTTCTGATGAAGATATTTCAGTAAAATAACTGTATGAATATCAAAATGACAGCCAATCATTGAAGTTGAGCTGTATCTATGTACACGATAACACGAGACTTTCTTTTATTTGGTGGGGCGTGGACATAGCTCATGTCCATTCTGCCAGGGGCGTAACGAGGGGCAAGGGGTGCACAATTCCCCTGGCGCCGAATCACTATGGGGGTGCCGAAATGTCCCAACAATGTCGAAAGTACTTTCTTCAGCAGCACGTTAGTTTCCAAAAGACCTTAAGTTCGAACATGAGTACATCAAATTTGTTTCTTGTCCTGGACGCCATCTAACCTCGCCACGCCCCTCGCCCCTGCTTGCTACGTACATGTTTATGACTAATGCTGCTGTGGTGGTCATTAGACAGAGTACCCCTACCAGTCATAACCAAGTCCAAAGTCGTAAAGGATCTCTGCAACGGAGATCTGAGCGACGAGCGCAAGTTCAAAATTACGTCAATTAAACCGAACTGACAACCGAATCGAACCAACAGTGTAATTACTTCACTCTTGTTGAGCGGAACTTTCGTTCGAAGAACAACTTACTTGGAGAAAACTGCTAACATAAACTGATTACCTTTCTCGCTTTTGGTAAGCACAAGCGCAGACGCGTTCTTGCATAAACGTCTAGGCGCGCAATCAACTATCCGCTTTATTACGCAATACACGAAAAGAACCAGACTTCACATGAGAGCAATCATGCATCCGTCCAAAGTTCCCCAAAAGCCCATTTTTATAGTTAGTCTTAGTACATGGACTTGGAATGCAAACTGTTCTTTATGAATTAGAAATGTAATGTACAAATCTTTTACAACTCCCACATAGTCACAGATGTAGAAACAACTTATCAAACGCAATATACAATGCGCATGGTTGATTGATGAAATATAAGCATATAGCCGCCCAATATAATGACAAACAGGAACGAGTGTGCTGGATAACATTCACAACTTTCGCCTTGCCTAGTTACGCTGCAGGGCAAATTTAAGTGTCCTTCACGTTTATATACCTGGACTTTGAAGTACTGTAGTGGTATTCTACCTGTTTACGCTCGCAAATAGTCAAAATACAATAAAAGTTTGGTTGGGCGACAAATGAAAAAAACAATTGCACGACCGACAATTAACGCCGAACAATTTTCTGGACGAAGAAAAGGAGGCAAATGTAAGTGCGAACACTGCACAAACTTTTGCGCTGGTTTGCATGAGATTTTTGGCTTTTCCACGGATTCAACATCTCATCTTTTGTCAGTTGTTTCAGTGTCGTCGAGTTAAGTTTATTTTGACAAAATATTAAATATGTATTGTATGTTAAAATCTGCCATGAAGCAAAACTGAAAGCCTTTGTCAAACTGCTGATGATCCGTAACCAACGAAAAACTTTCCAACACAGAATGATCTGTCGAGAACTGAACAACTGTACGTTGGCAGAACTGCCATCAAAGTTAATACGACAAACACTCGTCGTGACCTATTCATTGCGAGTTGAATCACGATTCACTACACACCTTATTTGCAACAGCTGTAGGCCTACTGCAGTCTTAACTGGCACTGTTAACAACCAAGCTCCATCCACAAAGAACGGGACATGGTGAAGCGCAAATATAACTCCTTGCATGAGAATTGAGCATGTCTGATAGCGTTCGATAATGAGAGGGAATTCATCATTTGTTCAAACAAGATATATAATTATGTGCTAACAATGAGATTTATAAGCCGTTTTTGCAATTCGCGAACGTAAGGAGTATCTGGCAAAAATGAACAACCTGCCCAAACACCATGGCGCGGGGCCCAATGCAGCTGCATCAGCTTGAGGCCAGACTGCCTATGAGCATCAGCGACAGCACAATGAATGGAAAAGCAGTAATAGGTGACTTTGCGTTGTTGGACATCACTTTCCATTCATTCCTCAGGTTTTTGTGCAGCGTGAAAACAAGATCCTACTTTGACAGCTTGAAAACAGAAACCGTCTTTTTGCCCAGTGCTTAGGTAACGGTAGCCACATCTGGCTAAGTCAGTTTTCAACTAAGTTTAAAGACTTAAAACGCACTTAACCTAATTCCTTCAGTAGTTCATTTTTTTGAAGCGTTCTGTCGAGAAGTCCTATCGAAATATGCATACGTTTTGCATTTTTTGAGTAAAGGGGGTTTACCGCCAGGATGGCAGTGGGTTCCTAACGTGTGATGGTTGTTGTATAACATCTGGTATCATTTGCCATAATGTTTGATGGACGAGCAAGCTTCGTACTTGTGTCCCGTGAGGAAATTCCAGGATAAGACAACCTGAGACGAGGCTGGTGGCTCATAGTTAAACTCGTTTGCCCTGCAAAAGGAATTTTGCCATTTTGGCAGGAGTCACCTTGCGTGCCTCCCACGGAATATATGTTTGTTTTTGAAAAAAAAACATAAATATTTCAAAATACCTCAGGTGTGCTTTTTCGGGTCAGATGATCTTGAAAATGAATACTGAGTTGTTGAAAAATGCGCCTGCGCTCCTAAAACGTTACTTGCCATTTTGACTGATGTCACCCATAGAATCAGGTTTTGAACGTTATCTGGGCAGGGTATGCGTTTTCCTTTGAAAGTATGTTGCCTTGGTCATTCGAACTAGCTTTGCTTGCTCCGCCAATGTAAGCGGTATTCAGGCAAACGATAAGTGCGCGCAACACATGAGGTATCCTCTGGTCTGATGGGTCCCGAAATTAGATTACATTTTTCTGGGACAAATGACCTCCACAAGGTCCGGTCAAACTATTTTTTTTTTTTTATTTTATGGATTTTCCGTAGACTCATGGTCCATACCGCAAGGGTTATTGACTTTCCACCATTGACTTTTACTTATTTCCGCAACAAACTCGTATTTGCGCAGTGAAACACACATTTTGTGTTAATTATTATATATACGATATCTCCGCATGACTGTTCTTTTATGGGGTGATTTTTATCTGACTGTCAAAAACGTTATGCGCATTTCCGATCTAAATTGTTTTTATATCAATTCAGAATTTAAGACTCCACTGTAAAAATCGGCATTTCGATGACGATCACGTACCTACAACAAAAAAATTCCTCATAACGAGTTAAAACGAACCGAGGGAGTAAATTCCAAGTCATGATAGGCCCGAATCATCTTACAGGAACATTTCTGGGCTTACAAGGGACATTTTGAAAAACTTATGCAATTAGGAGAAATCGTAAAATAACGGATTTCTAAAGTTTCCTAAGTGCATGCAATAAAAAAGCCTCGAGGACTGCGATATCCAAACATGCCTGAGCGGAGTAAGGTCGTATAATATGTTGTTGTTTTCTCAGGTGCATTCTGTCGATTGGAACAACGTTGTTTTGTCGGTGAGCAGGGAAGAAAAAGTGACTGCTTATCTTAATGATAAATTAATACTTGAGCATTCCATTAAGGAATCGGATGGCGTTCCGCACAATGGTTGGGTTGGTTTAGGCACGGCCAACTTTGGAACTGTTCAGTTCGACAACTTTGCAGTCAAATCTACCTGATTTTCATCATTTTATTGTTTCATATTTGCTAGTGCTTTATCCATGAATCATTTGCTTACGCTTCTAATGCCGCTTTTGTGAACCTTATTTGCTTTTTTGATTCGCCTGCATTGGATTAATTTCATTCGTTAAGAAACGTACATTGCCATTTTCGCCTCGGTTTCCACATAGCGCCACGACTCGGAATTTCACTAAAAGGTAGAAGTCGCTTGCTTTCATTCCCCAATCTGCGTAGAAATGGGTTGATTCATCCAAACATTATGATCGTGGCCGTAAGAGGCCTTATTTTATGGTTGTTAGGTTATCTGAATGTTTAGCATTAGCATATAAAACACAAAGCGCGAAAAAGCAATCCACACCCAAAACTTCTATGATTCTTAGAATGACGGAAAGTAGTAGTTTGCTGGTCCAGCAACTAAGGCTATGAAATTAAATAGAGTAACACTTGCAAACGCGGCATTTGCATATCTGATAATAGAAACAAGGACGTTAGAGCAAGGAATAGAAAGAAAAACAACAAAAGAACTAAAGATGTACATCCAGTGGACTATGCTTTATGGGTGAGAATGTTGGATCATCATCAAGGCCATAAAGCAAAGCCTTGGATCAGCAGAAGTATGGCTGATTGAAATACATACGAACGATGGAGTTTTATGTGAAACCACGATACAAACAGTGATATACTAAGAACTGAGAAAAACGAAAATGGCAAAATATACCCTAAGCTAAGCACAAAAACGTTTCAGTCCAATAAATTATGTATGATGCTTTAAAAGTTGGTTTACTGATAAGAATGGAAGATCAGCATAAACTGAAATGAAGACTTCAGTTCGGGCAGAGTTGAATAATTACAGTTTGGCTGGATTTACCTTTCAAGAGGACTTCTAAAAAACGAGTGGGGTTGCCTCGTTCGCTTGTTCGCACATATCTGAGGCACATGCAAGTTCGTCTAAAGCTGTGTGCGTTTTCCTTTGCCACGTTAACTTGATGAATCTTCCGTGTCTTGGTTCTCAGGTTTTTGTTATGAACTTTCTATATACGAAGTGCAATCATGATCAAAATCTTAAGGCTCACAACAGGGCCGCAACCAGCTGGTACGTTCGGGGGAGGAATTATTGTAGCTTGATGTTGTACCTAGTAACTAAACATGTTTTTGAAAATGTAGGGGGCATTACCCGGTTGACACCGCCCTTTGGTTGCGGCCCTGACTCACAAGCCATTGATTAAGAAGGGATAGGAAGAGTTGAAATGTGCAGTAAAATTATTGACGTGATTTTGTGTTATTATTTTTGGCATTCATGTCAAAACGTCTGCGTTACAAGGAAGTTAATATTCACCGTCGTTAATGAATGTATTTCCTATGTACCTGTTTCCATCGTGTAGCAATTTTATGATTAAACAAACATCACAGACCGTTGGTCGCGTACCAGCTGTAGTTGCCAATAACCTTTGGCAGCTGGGAAATTTTGTTCCGTAACCACAGTGATTATCGCACCGATCAAAAGAATATTAGTCAGCAGGAGCATACGGAAGAATACGCGATGCGCTGGACGCCCAAAGTCCAGAATCTTCGTTGCTGGGGAGCAGTGGCGTACGCAGAAAATTTTCATGAGGGGAGTTTCATTCAGTGGCATATGGTGGTCATTTGTATTTGGTGTGCGCTGTTTGTGACGTCACAATATGACGTCATATTCATGTTTATAAACCAACGTTTTGGCGAAGTTTGTTGACATAATACGCATCTTCGTGTATACGCACTCCCCTTAATTTATGTGCCATTGAACTGAATATAAGCTATCAGCGCTCCAGGTTAGGATATCGGAGGAAAATACACTCAGCGCTGCGACACAGCAGTTCATAACTGCAAAAATATCAGGCTGCGTGATAAAACGGGAGTAAAACACGTTCATCACTGCGTCAGAGCAATTTACAACCGCAAAATGAGGCTGCACTGATGTCTTGTCGAATACGAGCAGTGGAGTAGAGGTGTGCGGCTGGACTTGCTGACGCACATCCCGGTTTGCAAGATCGATTCCTGTTAAACGACACAAGAATTGAGAATGCGCATAAAGTACACAAGCAAACTTTCGATTTTTGTTATGTATAGAAGTCCAGCAAAGTTTTAATTTTCCTTTTTCCCTGCTGAGACATAATCAAATGCCTGAATACTCGAGCAATAGTTTTATCATGCTACAGAAATTGGTAATGTAGCCACTGCGGTCAGCGTATGCGCTGCTTAGCCATAGCAGACAAAACAAAGACAATTGTAAAGCGAACTGTCGCGGAAAACAATCTTAAGCATGCGTAGTGGACGAAACGTCTGCAAAAAGTGGTGAGATAGTTTCTGGTTGCAGACGATAACCCTGATTCCCACAAAACCTAATTGCTTTTTGGCCCATTTACAATGTACCTTGAAATTTGCATGCAAATTCATGCCGTGGTATTTGCATAAAGTCGACAAATTAACAAGCAAGAAGTATGCGAAAACAATTAGTTTCCTTTGCGCAGGTAATAAACTTTTCGTAAAATATCAAGCTGAAGGGGGGGTTAACCCCAAATCCCCCTCCCTTGCTGGGGAGTCGCCAGAATCAAGGAAAATGGTGATATTGAGGGGTGAGGTATGAGAGCGAAGCGACCAAAATATCTTCCGCTCTGGCCCGTTAAAAATGATGATAGTCCAAGACTGCTCAGGTGTAGTGCTATACCAGGTTTTTTTAAGGTGTTTTAGGGACCTAGATTCAGATAAAACTATCAAGGGAAATATCTATGAAATTTAGTCGGAAATTTTTCGGGTCCATACCGGGTACCTAACATTTTCCTTAACAAAAACCCTGGCTACACAAACTTTATTCGCTGAAAGCAAGCCAAATTTTCATTTTGTCTGGGAATTTGATTCTGCGTGAAAGTCTATTTCACACTGCAAATTGTTTGAAACCATTTGATTTTAAATTGTTCTTTGTCTACGCACTAAAGTTGTTGAGGGGCCCCTTTTGGCACATTTGTACATAATTTTTGCTTTATTTCGAAAAACATGTGACTTACTTCAGAGCTTATTAAACAAAACAATGTAAAAACTAAGTGCGAAACTCTCGGAAGGGGTGCCCACGGCATCTCTGAAAGAGGGAGCTATAGTCGACCACCTCCCCCAATGTCCACCCCTGCCTACGAGGGCGCTAAAAGATGCCAAAATATCATCTTTTTGCCCTTCAAAAGTTTTATTAAGTATAGTTTACGGCTAAATTGTGCGAGACAAAACCTCTACAAGAGAAGCTGGTCGCTTTGAGAAATTTCAAATAAAAGGGCGGTAGGGATGGAAAGACGAATCGTATATCGTGCGGGTCCCGGGGTCCGATCCAGTTGCGTCATGGTTGATTGACTGATTGTGCGACGTCATCGGTGATGTTTAACCTTAGAATGTCCGACATTCTAAGCGAAAACGCACCCACACTTGCTGTGAGTTTCACTTTATTGCAAATAATTTTATATTTGTCAGTTACACTAGCTCCAGAAGACACAGTTCACGATGAAGCAATCCTGCGGTGGTAAAAATCTGAATTATGCGTAAACAAGATTGGTACTGTACCAGTTTTCAAGTAATGCCCGGTACTTCATAAGCCAAAAACGTTCTCATCATATCTGTTCGGAAAACTGTATCCTCAGACTTTAGGCGCCAATTTCCTACGCGAATATGTATTTGGAACGAGGTAGCATCTAAGCTTTTCTGCACCAGCACACACGACCATCCCAAGCTTCCTTACTGCAAACACACGGTTCATTAATTTGCCCCAGAGATATTTCGTATTAGGCCATCAGTGAAAGATTGAGCGACGCGTGTACTGTATAAACGCAAAATAAGCTTGCCTACAGGCAAGGCCAAGCAATCAGAAAAATTTTGAAGATGATATACTTTACAATGAAAACACGAAGCATAGACCACATCCAGAAAGGCGCGGTAAGTACGTTGGGACTAAGTTGAGTTGCAGGGACTACCAGTGTCGATATATTTCCCACTTACGTATTTAGAGACACTTAAGTGCTGCTGTAACGTGACGCAGTGATAAACTGCCGCAGCACGCTAACTAAGCAATACCTGCACTCCGGCGATCCAATCTTTCACTTCTGCTTCAGCTCCCAATTTCAAATTCGACAACTGACAATTCACTGCAAGGGCGAACGCAGCTAAATCGTGTCATAAAGTGTTTTGCTAGGAAATCGATTTCACGCCAATTACGCACCTTCAGTCCTGGAAACTGCAAGCAAGTGATATCGCAAACATTACCGGCTCCACGATAGATGTATTTTTTTATTGGCATATTTTAGAATACAACCGAATGTCAGCGAAACGAGCAAAACTTTTCGTAATAAGATTGGATGCTTAAAACCCTTCTGTTCTATTGCCTTAATCTGCATTATAAAATGATAGATTAATTCAAAACGGTAAAACACAAAGACTCATTTCTTCTGGCTTCAACCACTAGCGAACAGGTTGGAATATATCCAGCCGGTAATCAAGACCTTGGAACGGTGCAGAAATGAGCGCCGCGATACTTCCATGCTACGAACTTCCTCAAAACTTTCATGTCTTATTACATCGTTCTTGAATTTCTTCTTTTTTCAGGTAACATGCGAACTTAAAATGTCACAGAATACCAACACCGGTATACTCGTCACGATTCTACACTTGATCATCAGAACTTGAAGCCAAGGATTCTGAGAATACAATATGCTATTTTTCCAAAGGCAAAAAATTTTCGTGTTACTGTTCGCTTATAACCTAATTTGATCTGACGTGCGTAGATTCGCCAAAAACTGTGAAAAACCTTCAAACACAACACGAAGAGGAAACCACTGTTTCATTCAAGATATTCCACCAAGTTAAGCTTGCATATCCACGGCGATGGTGAGGACCCATAGAAAGCAATAGCGATACGGAACCATTAAGTTTAAAATGATATCTTCAAAAAATTATCTTCAAACGCCAGATAAACTATTAAACCTTAATGACATGTTTTTTAAATTAGTTACCACTACATAGTACTTAAAGAGCACACGACTGTAATGTACACCACAACGTCTGACACCCACGACTTATAACGAAAAAGCTTCATCTTATCAACAATCGACTAAGTTTGTGGTTCTGGAAAGAACAGTTTATGCTGCCTGGAGAACGCCATATGACCGGTGTTGCAACCTCTCCGGTGGTGTTGCGTTGATTGTGTGATTCACTACGAACGGGATGTGCGCGAAGAACAAAAATATATGTAAGTGGCGCGAACAAGCAATAATAGAGTGATCTCTATTGTTGCTTGCTGCCACGGTGCGAAGCTTTGCGCACATGCCGCTCGGGATTTCCGATCGCAACAGCGGGTTGATTTCTCAGGTATTTTGATTGTTTACGACGCGACACATGCAATGCCCCGTGACAACGCATGAAACAAACGGCCATCGGAAGCACAACAGCTCTTGTGTCTTTTCAATCTCGTTTCTCCGGTCAACCACCAAGAACTCCCAGCGTATTTCGAACCAATCGTTCATGCGACCTTCAGCTTTCATAAACCGTTGTCGTTAACACACTTTCGTATTCAGCGTTTGGATTTTCGCTTTGACTGTTCTTGTTCTATTTTCCATTTCAGAGTATCCATCAAGTAGTTCGGTATGCCAGCGTCGCGTGAAAGGCGTCTTGCCAACGTACCAGCATCATCCTCTTCTCGAACCTGCAATGTTGACTGACCTGTCATTAACCGACATGTGCGCTACATAGGCGATTTCTTTGTGAGTTCGTCAAACCAGATAACGACAAAACTAGTTAACTGGTTTTCTTTTCCAAAGCCGTAAACTGAGGCATTCTACATACTTTTGTTTTTTAACAAAGGCTTAAGCAAAGCAGTGAAAGAATACATTTGACTCTCCACACCGCTAATATCGAAGGCTTTTCATTTTACCATCTTCTGCAAGTGCAACTAAATTGATTTTACAGCGAGTTTTACCACGGTTTTCATATGTTATTTTTCTTATTTTTTTCAACAACCTGTTTCCCTGAGGTCTAGTAAGGCAACGAGACCTTACAATAAGACGACCACCTTGGGATTTTTGGACAAGGCGGAGTGGAGCGAGCAACTTATTCAACAAAAAATGGCTGCGAAATCCACTGTAGACATGCTGTTGATTGTTCGTAGCGGCTGCTCAACAGACTTTTTCCATTACTTAAGCCAAGACCACGCGCTATGCAGGAAATAGGAGTCTCACATTTTTGGTACGTTCTGACCAGGACTGATAAAAAAATGTGTGTTACGAGCTTGAACAGTGTCCACGAATAAAATATGAATCAGCTTGGGAGTTCCAATAAAAACTTGACAAACTACTATTGCCTCGGTTCAACATTACGTGACTCCATAACATTCGCGTTTGTTACGACTCAGCACATTTTTACATTATGGAAAAACAGTTTACGTCTTTCATTAAGTACTCATCTGACTTATTTTCAAGCAAAAAATTTCATGCAATAATAGCGTTGTAACAGCGTAATTTCACGTAAAGAACGATTTAAATGCATCAGTGTTCTGGTGACACCAACTTTTATCCAAGTACCTGTCAGTCATAGTTTTGACTTCAACAATCTAGAGTGCATATGAAGCTTAAACGCCACACATATCAATAGTGATGAATGAAAAGTGGTTTTTGTCATTCAACAGAAAAGATGCTGGTAACACTAAGTTTCGCAAGACCTTTCGGTTTGCAAACCTCAGTTTCGTAACGTCAGGGTTCGTTATTCAAAATATTTTTAACCGACATTCCAGTCGTTTAGAAAAAACGTAAACACAAGAACCGCAAAAATCCTCTTAAGATTTCGGTGAGCTGCTGTCGAAAATCGTGTCGTAAAAAGAAGACACATAAGCGAATGAATTTATCGTTGGACTACCACCGATAGCCAATACAGACAACTGCAAAAATTGAATCGCTTGTTGGGTATATCCTGCTTTGGTTGGTTTCAGCAGCAGAACACTCACAACACGTCAAAAAGTAAGCGTTGAATGAAACAAAACGAGTTTCGCTTTTCTACAGTAATGTTATTTTGACACTTGTGTTTACTACACGCAATCAGAGATGTCTTGATAAAATTCAAAAACATGACTGCAATGATTTCTGGAGCATGAGCCTCAGATCGAAATTAAGTGAAAATACGAAATATCTGGCGGTTTCACTGTGACCAGTTATTTCCACGATTCCCATGCACAGGAGGGATTTTATTTTTACAAACTAGGTAAAATCCGCATAGGTCTTATGGAGCGTAACGACCGGCCGCGCCTCAACCACCACAAAATTTTACCGGGCACGATTTTTCATGTTGCATTTAACGCAAATTATGTGTTTAATAAATTTTTTTCACGTTACACTAAAAATCCGTCAGGTTAAACTTATGCAACGTAGCTGCCTTTAAAAGTAACATACCGTAAGTGAATGGACGACACCACTACTCGAAGTGTATTCCAGTTTAAATAAAATGCTCGAATTTTTTCTGATGGGATTTGAGCTTCTTTTTTCGGATCCAGGAGGGATATACAGCTGCGCGTAAATTTTAGAGAGTCTGAAACAGCGCAGCATACAAACGAGCATATAACGTTTGCAAATGAGTTGCAAAGTTGAATTTAGAGGTGGTGCGCTTGGAAACCTGCAACTTTAAACTTACCTTGCGTTTTACGGAAGTGTAATGAGCACAGGACAAGTTTTTTTTAAATGCAGTAATGACAAACCTTACAAACAGGTAACAAACTGATGGAAATATCGCAATGGCAAACTAATTACGCTTTTTCATTTTATTTCAAAGCCTGAACAACCTCAACATTGAAACTTCTGCATATCGTGCACGACAAATGCTTATTGCACAAATTGGACAGTGAATCTCACAAAAATGAGATGATTTCTGCTAATGGCAAAATTTAACGTACGACATCATTAGTATGCAATACCAGAAAATCTGAAGAATTTTCTATGCGCAACGCTTCTCATCGGTCAAAATATTCTGACAGTGCAAGATCGATGAGCTTAAATTTTTTATTACCTTATTTTCTGGACGTTTCTTGCCAGCAGAGCGTCGTTGCTGGTGTTTATTCTCACTTTCTTGTTTCACCAGTTTATCATACTTGTCTCTGAAAAGGAAGTTAATCATCAGCTTTGTTGGTTTATGAAAACGTACAAAAAATACCTTAACAAAATGCAGTGCAAAATCAAATGCAATTGAATATGGAAGCACAGAGCAAGGGTTAACACATAAAATGTATATTTCAGTAGAATACTAGTTGATTTTTCACATATCAGTGAAATACAGTACAAAGTATGCCAAGCTTTGTTCCATAAATTCTTTATTATTAGTGTACAGCGTCATTTAAATATTGGCGTCTTAACCATGCTTTGGAGCTCTGCGCGTTTCCGTCCGTCTCTTTAATTTATGTCTATAATGAGCACTGGCTTAATACAATTTGAAAACGCTACCTGGCTATTTGGTTTTCCCGAATGTGATGAATGAAACCATGACTCATGTTTAAACGTGGTTTAGGAGTACCATTTTCCTCATCGTATTCATCAGAACTTGAATCCATCACTACCAAAATAAACTGTACGAGGTTGTCTGGCATGACACTTGTTAAGCACTATACGTATTGTTGCGATCAGAAATCCCGAGCGGCATGTGCGCAAAGCTCCGCACCGCGGCAGAGACCATGCGTCGCAATCTCTCTTGCTATTGCTTGCTCGCGCCACGCATATATATTCTTGTTCTTCACGCACATCCCATTGGTGGTGAATCACACAATCAACGCAACACCACCGGCGAGGTTGCAACAGCATCAGCTGGAGCTCAACCGATAAGATTGTTTTGGTCAGATACCGATATCTTTGCATTACTCCAACCACAATTAATAGACATTACAGTACAATGCATAATAAACCAAGTCACAAGATAATGGGAATAGCTCACAACTGAAGAAATGCACGGAAATGCTTGCATTTCTGCATATTAATAATTTAACGCAAGCGCATGTTACATCGTAAAACGGTTTATTTGGGAGACAATTACATGCCAAGTCTGTGCGTTAAAGCACTAATTCAAGCTGCCGGAGGGATGTGACTCGTAACGAATTGGATAGAGAATTAGCGTGAATGAAAGGATGGCCAACCTGTGGCGCATTGGATGCCTAGAAGAGGCGCATTACATCCTTTTGATGACCAGAAAGTAAGCCACTCCTACACGATAATTTTAGTGATTTTATTTTTCTTGCACGTCCTTTCTAGCGAAGACAACTTGACTTTCTAGAGGAAAAGTTCTAAAACGATTTTGAAAACTGAAAGACATTGTGCATGATTTTCCAGAAGAGAAAGATGAGCTGCCCAAAGAAAGGGTCCTTTTGTATAATGAGAAGTGGTTGCTAGATTTAGCATTTTTGGCTGATGCCATCCCATCAACCATGCAAATTACCTCAATTTGAAACTGCACGGCAAAGACAAACTGTTACCTATCTTAGTAAATGATATCAGTGCATTCAAGGGCGTATGCAAGGGGGGTTATGGTTAAAAAAAAACCTTGAGCTTGAAATTTAACAAAAATTTTATTACCTGCGCAAAGGAGATTGTTTTCGCATACTTTTTGCTTGTTAATTTGTTGACTTAATGCAAACACCACGGAATGCATTTGCATGCAAATTGCAAGGAACATTGGAAATAGGCCAAAAAGTAATAATATAGGTTTTGGTAGGAATCTGGGTTATTGTCTGCATCCAGAAACCATCTCACCACTTTTTGCAGACCTTTCGTCCACTGCGCATGTTTAAGATTGTGCTCCGCGATAGTTCACTTTATCCGAAACCATTATCTTTATTTTGTCTGCTGTGGCTGATCACCGCAAGCACTGACCCCATTGGCTACATTACCAGCAGTTTCTGTAGCATGATGGAACTGTTGCACGAGCTCAAAAACAGCAGTTGTTAGCATGGAAGCATTCAGGCATTTGATAATGTCTCAGCAGGGAAAAAGGAAAATTGAGAGTTTGCTGGACTTTTATACATAAAAAATTGAAAGTGTTCTTGCGTAATGCGTATTTGCAATTCTTGCGTAGTTTAGCACGATTCGATCTTGCAAACCGGCAGTGTGAGCCAGCCAGTCCAGCCGCACACTTTCTATACTCGACTGCTCGTATCCAACAAGACATTAGCGCAGCCTCATTTTGCAGTTGTAAATTGTTCTGACCCAGTGGTGAGTGTGTTTTACTCCCCTGCTTTAACATGCAGTCCGATATTTTTGCAGTTATTATAACTGCTGTGTCGTAGCGTTGAGTTTATTTTCCTCCGATATCCTAACTTGGAGCGCTGATAGTTTACAATCAGTGCAATGACACACAAAATAAGGAAACTCCGTGTAGAAGAATATGCACATTATGTCAACAAACTTCGCCAAAACGTTGGTTTGGAAACATGAATATGACGTCAAACTGTGACATCACAAACAGCGTACACCAAATACAAATTACCACCATATGCCTTTGAATGAAACCACCCATGAAAATTTTCTGCGTACGCCACTGAGTGCATTGATGCATTCAAGATGAAGATGAAACTGTTTATTTCTCAATTTAAAAAAGGAATTTGAAAGTACAAGGTGAATGTGTTGAAAATATTGTCAACTTTGCAAAATACATTGAAAAAATCAAATTACTACAAGAGGTCTTTGATAGTCGTTTCAGTGATTTTTCTGAAGAAGACCGCGTGCTTGCATTTATAAATCCACTTTCACTTAACATAACATTCTAAGATGCCTGGTAATATGCAAATGTCTCTTATTGAACTAAAAGCAAATTCACTATTGAAAATGAAGTTTGATGAACTTTCCTCATTGCCAAGTGTGTCGGCAATGATTGGTGTTTGGCGATCATTATCATGTGAACATTTTCCAAAAATGAGAAAATTTGCCCAGAGTTATTATGCTTGTCTCTTCGGAACTACGTACGGATGCGAGCAGTCATTTTCTTTCATGAAAATAATCAAAAACAAACCGAGGTCGCGACGGTCCGATTCCTGCTTGAAGGATTGCCTGTTGCTTTCAGTTGCGAATTTAACTCCTAATATCACTGGTTTGGTGAAAGTAAAGCGGAAACAAAAGTCACATTAAAGTCATTTTTTATTTTGCCTGTGTATAAAATTATTTTCATTTAAAACTGCTGATTGTGTTCATATATTACTATTAGTACTTTCTGAAGTAAAATGATCAATGAAAATTAAAAAGTGTTGTGTGAGATCTTTTCCTC
>JGI24159J19872_10000546_pt1 | contig 34470 bp, 23 predicted proteins | sample Ectturendosymbi4_FD_19872 | JGI IMG/M metagenome (IMG submission 19872) | reverse complement strand
TGGGTGTGTGTGGTCAACCGCCGGGGTGACAATTCGGGAGCACACTGGAATCAATCGAAAGCGAAACGAGAAATCAGCGGTTCACAGAGAATCAGTGACGCTTAACGGACAATCGTTTCCGCACCGGGCTTTCAGGTCAGCTAAACTCCTGTCCGACACTTCATTGCGAAATCGCGCAAGACTTCAAAGGCGAGCGTTCGCAGCAAATACCACCGAGGTGATAAGGAATCAGGCGATGACTCGGCGGAGACAAGTGAACGAGAAGCAGGTGACAAAGAACGGACAGTGTGCTCGGGCCTTCAAAAAATCCGCGAGCCGCTAAACAAGGCGCACGGTGGCAAAGCTTGTTGTGATTCAAACCGCGCCACCCACGAAGAAGGCAAAGTTGGAAAAATAGAGGGGCAAAGTAAGATGTACGGAAACGTTTTGAGTGCTAATACGGGAGGGAATCTCACTTGAGCGAATAGCCGCTGAACGGTTAGAGTTGGGGGTTTGCATGATTTTGGCATGTTTTAAAAACGCCATGAGAATCTTTATAACTTCTTTAGAATTTTTCTTCTTTTGTTCAATCATTACTAAACGACAGCATCTGCAGAGTAATTATGCTGAGTCAATTGTGAAAAGAATATTGTGCGTCTTTGAATCTCAAGTCAAGCACAGAAATCGTATGGAAACCTTTTGCTCCGAAGACAAGCTCCAAAGCAACTATTTCCATGGTTGCAAGGGTGCATTAAACGAATAATTCCTTTTTTTGCAAAAATGCGATTGAAAAGGAAACATGGGCCGAATCCGAACAGTTCCGCCAGTTATCCCTCGGTCGCAAAAATCAGCAAACAAACCTGAACAGTGAACAATGGATTCAGACAAATTCAACCTTGTCGGAGCCGTGAGGTCTTCTTCACTGGCGCTAAACATTAAACAAGTGCCGCAGATCAAACAATTTGGTCGCAAAATTCAGAAATGACGAAATGTGAGAGACCTTTCTCTCGCTTCTCACCTTGACCTCCTTCATTGGAACACCAGCGATCTTCGCCAGGCGCTCGAAATCGTCATCGCTCAGCGACGTCACAATCGGACGATTGTTCGTCGCGCGCGCGGCGCGATGCAGACAGCAGCGTTCGAGAAGAACTTCGCGAAAGGTGCGCAGCAGGTCTGCATCAGAAACGTTGAAGATAAGGAAGTTGCTCGAAGCAGCGGAAACGTGCTTCTTACGTACTATGGCAACAGTAACGACAAACCTTACCAAAGTTAGAATCGAGTAAAAAGGTAATGTTTCTGTTGAAAATATCTTTTGCATTGAAAATAGTGCATGCAATCAGTAACGATATGGCGCAAATCATTGCAATCACCCAAATCCTACAGGAAAAGTGATGGAAATAAACGAATGACAATCTAATTTAGTTTTCAACAATTAAAAATTGTTCTTTTTTGTCAAAAATAGCATAATAACAACAAAGGGATCAAGACACAGAATGAGTTCACGCGCTTGTCAGTCTCACCTGACTTTTCGACATCCATGTCGCTCGAAACTCCATTGACAGCGGATGAAACGTTGGGGCAAAAAGGACGCGGCTTGCGCTCCCGATCCGGACAGGGGGCTGCTTCAGTCCGACGGGGAGGACTGCGGATGCCGTTGCTACACGACCCTGCGTACGGCTCCTTGTCGCTGGACGCTGTTGGCACCGACGGAAAAACGGCTGACGAAACGAGAGAGCTCAGTGACGTCAGCGGTGACGACACGGCATCTTTTGCGAATGACGTCGACGTAGCTAACGACGACGACGTTGCGAAAGGCAAGGAAGCGGCCGACGCGACGCAGTGCTTTGAAACTGCGCTGGAACAACACGTGGCAGTCGAAGAAGCGACGGGCGCGCTGCTTTTACACAATGACGTCATAAGGGCGTTTATGGCGTCGGCGGACGAGGTACCGCGAGGCCGCGTGTGATTGAGCTGGCGATTGTCTGTGAGCTTATTGTCGACGAGGTCCTGCATTTGCCGGAGGGGATTCACGGTCGACATTCCGTCTTCTGGCACAACGAGGTCGTTGAGCAGTGACGTTTTCGCCTTTTTCGCGTCGCTGGCAACGTCGCTGACGTCAGAGGCGCGCCGTGACCGCTCGTCAGGGGCAGCGGCGCGATCCATCGGTTGCGTGTTGTGCACGATCTTCAACATCTCTTGCAGGGGATTAGAATCGAACACGGCGCCCTGGTCGCGCAGGGGCTTGTACTCGTTCGAGGCCCGGGCGGGGCGCGAGCTCACCCCCAAGGCGGTTTCGATTTTCGGTCGCATGAACGAGAACAGGGACTGAACGTTGCTGGTGAGGGACTGCAGCGGGCTCGGCGCCGACTTTCCTGCCGCGTATGCGGAAAACACGTTGGCGCTCGGCTTCGCTTCTTCGAATTCCGTCGCGCGCTCCGGCGACTTTCGGTCGCCGTGACGGGGCGAGGGCGCTTCCGTGTCTTCTTTTTTCACAGTCAAATCGAGAGGGGTTTCGTGGCCCTCGTGGGTCTTTCTGCTTTTCGACGGGAGCTCGTCTACCATAGATGACCGTCGTTTCGCAGCGACGACTGCGGGGCTAACGGATTCTCCGGGACCGGTCTTTTGTCCGCCATCCGCCGTAGAATGGCTGCGGCCCCTGCTACGATCGTCGCTGCACGACTTCGTCTCCAGTTCGGTACTTTCCCTCTCGGGAGATTTTGTTGCCTTCGTCATGTCGCGCCTTTGGGTGCCGATCCCCTCGAGGTTGCCCGGACCTTTAGCCGCTGCGTAGCAGGTGATTCCCGAAGCGCCGTTTTCTGCCCGACGGCTGGAGCTTTCGGCAGCGGAAAAGAACGGGGAGAAGCCCCCGGTTTTGGGCGTTTTCGAATCAGATTTCTTGTCTGATTGGAGCGACGCGGTCGTGAACGGGTTGAATTTGGACGGGCAAGAAAGCCCGTTGCGCGTGTGCCCCGACTGCGATACCTCGACCTTGCTTATCGCGCTCTGGATCGTGCTTTCCAAACGCCGGATAAAGTCGAATCCGGACTGCTTCGGAGGCACGTCACAGGACAAGTTGTCGCCGGTCTTTTCACGAACCACTTCCGTTCTGGTCACCTCGACGACAGATGAGTCGTTCGCCTTCATTTCTTGGCCCAGTTGGGCGTCAGGCGTGGGTCGTTCTGGGATCTTGACGGCCGACCTTGAACCCCCGCCTCGGGGGATCTTCGAGCCCCCTGGAAAATGAGACGCGTTGCGGATGTGAATGGCGAGTTCTTGCAGGGTTGAGAAGCGCTCGTTGCATTCGGTGCAGGGGAGGCCGTTCGTGCGGGACGGCTCCGTTTGGACCGGAAACGAGGGCCCGGCGGCCATCGGGGGAACGGCCGTGTACGGGTACATGAGTCCGGTTGTCCCACCGAGAAAAGGCGGTATAAACGCAGGAGGCATCCACGGCATGGAGTATAAGAGATTTGCATAGGCGGCGGTTGCGGGGCTTGCAATGGCTGAAAGCAGAGCAGGTGAGAGTGAGTAACGAAACAAGAACAATGTGAGCAATTTCTGGGTGGCAACAACACGGACAGCGCTTTTAGGAGTTCGTTACTCTGCGATACATGAGAACAACTAATTTGCAGATCTGTCTTACTGCCGCAAATTGGTAACAGCAACTCGAATGAAGATAATCAAAGAAAACTGCACTTCTCGCAATGGGGATAGATTACTCCTCTGCATGAAACAAAGCAACATTTCTTGTGTGATTAGCAATTTGCGGTAACGTAGCTTTACGCATACGTTCATGCCGCTCAGCAAAAACTGAAAAGCCTGGCAATGTTTTGCTCCGTTCAAGTGGCTGCAGGCGGAAAGATGAAAAATAAATTTATGCTTAAACAGGTATAGATAGAACAGGATGCCACCAGTGGGTTTTTCATTTGCGAAGCGATCGAGTTTTGCTGCGTTTGCAAAAAAGGTGGAAAGTTTAGTCACGCCTGTTTTTCTCAACAGGATGACATCCGCCAACTTACCACTAAGAAAGGGGTTGAAAAACGGGGATTGGCTCAAAACCGAAAGGTCGGGGGGACGCTGGGAGGCCATGTCGAGATTTTTAGGGAAGATCGGGCCTTGCAATTGGTTGACAGAGCCTTTCTTGCGGCCACCGTTCATCTGGACAGCGTCGCCGCTCGGTTCTTGCTTCTGACTCCACATTCTCAAGGACGGGACGTTTTCGTAATGCTTGGTCTTGATCATGTGCACGCTTAAATCCTGAAAAAAATAAAAGGTGATTCAATCGTTTTTTTTGTGGAGTGTCTTTCTTTAAATCGCGAAGATCGACTGATAAAAATGATAATGGCGTTTCCAATCGGTTCTGCCGACGTGTTCTTGACCTTCAGCGCGGAAGCCACCGACACTTTTCAGCATTCGGGACCCCGGCATGCGTTCACGTAGTGCGCGACAAGGTCTACGTATCGTTAACACTGAATCCAAAAACTGCAAGATGACCCCTTTGAGAGCGGGGAAGCAACATTGCAAACTTCACTTGCAACTTTCTTTACTCTAAGCTTCATTAGGAACTCGTAACATCAGGAAAATTTCGATCAATTTCGTCACTTCACAGGCAAAAATAAAGAGATACGTTTTTGTTTCGAAAACTAAAACGCAGCTGATGCAGATGTCAACAGAATGAAGTATGAGCGTCTACACCGTTACAGCAGTTACAGAATTGGTTACAGCAGCACACAAACGTCGCATAGAACGGTGCACGTGCCAATAAACAGATTCTGGCAACATTTATTCTGCTGGAAATGGAGATGAGCGAAGAAGATACCTGCAACGAGTCGAAGAGATGCCCGCATCCCATGCAGGTGAGAACTTTTTCGGCCTGACTGTCTTCATCGATCGCGGGTCGCTTTCTTTGTTTAGCGAGCCTGGCGACCTCATCTTACGAAAGAAAATCAAAGAAAATATAATTACATCACTCAGTTATTAGTCTAACAAATAAAGGGCTACATTATTCGATTTGCCTACTCAAAACGTCCTTTATCAGCAGCCTTTGCTGTCCCCACAGAAAAATCGACAAGGATACACTATAAATACACCTTGTCGTATGAATTTAGCCAACAACGTGAGTCAAAAACATCCGGGCAACTTTTCTCTCAGAGAAGTAGACCGGCGACAGCTGCGGGGAAGATTTCACAGAAAAACGAGCGTCAGCACTTTCTTCCGCTCTGAAACTGTGTCTTCAACCAGTGGGCAGTGACGCCGGTTCCCGGGGACCGCATCTGCGGCGGCAGAGTTATGCAAGCGGCTTTCAACAGAAGAAACGAAAGCCTTCCAAGGCATAGCAGCAGCGCGCACCTCGCCGCTGCAAAGGCCCACGCGGACAGAGCAGCGGCATTCGAAACTTGCGCGCACGCGCAGAAATCAAGCGCTACTGCGCAGTACCTGACGCGGAGTTGAGTTTGTCGGCTTCGGTGTTAGTGTCACGGAAATGGCCGGTCTTGTTCATGTGCACCGTGAGCTCGACCAAAGTGTTGAACGCCGAGCCGCAGTCCCGACAGTAGAACTTGCTTGCGCCGGCGAAAACCGTGCCGAAAAGTTTGTCCTGCGAAAAGCAACGGGATTCGGATCGTTGCGACCATGTCAAGCAGCGCGCGAACCTGTTATGAAAGTTTGCAAGGCAAAGCACGATCGGGAATAGCTCGTAAGTTAAAAATTGTGGACTTTTTGTTGAAGAATCGTGTTTTTTTTGCACGGTTACGAATATCACAGAGGTATAACATTGGAACAACCAAGTGGCTTTTTTGACGCATTTTTAAATTTTTTAACAGCTGGCTATCAGACAAAACTTGCACAACAGAGGTGAATTTCGTTACCTATCTATTACAAATAAAAACGTTACACATGAAACTACCTAGAAAGAATAAGTTGTGGTTTGGACTCTACCCTAGGGCGATACGCTTCAGCAACGTCAGTCAGTCATTTCAGAAGTCGACAATTTACTACAGAAGGGTTACGAATATCGTACTATAGTTGGCAAAAGTACTGATAACTGCGGAAGTAACGCAATTTCCCTCCTAATCAGATCCACTTAGCTGCTTGTGGATTGTGTGAGGAAAAGTGAACCGTACTGCAAAAACATAATGTAGGTGCAAATACGGTGAGAAGATTGACGGCTTATCAGGTTTTGCGGTGTTGGCAAGACATTGAATCAAATTGTTCTGATAGCGAACTTTCTGACAGTTTCCTCTTTGGAAAATAATGGTTCTCCACCTGCAGTGGAAAGTGACAAGGAACCCATTATGTCTGATCCAAGTGACGAAGATACTGATCATGATGCAGTTACTGATACGGACGGAAATGATGACGGGGTGCAGGACTTCAAAGGAAAATATCGCTCTTCATTGCGGAAGTTATCAACTTTCAAATGCATAGAGGGCGATTGCAAGAAGAATTAACTGCGTTTGCAACAAACCGTGCAATCGACGGCAACCATCTTCTTTTTTATAGTCGGTGAACTCATGCTCCGAAATACTCAGAAATGTACTATTTCTGAAGCTCAGCGTGTTACTGGGAATATCAACTGGAATGTAGCACTACACGAACTTGTTTATTGGCCTTATTATTACCACGGTCATGCTAGGGCAGAGGCCTTCCTTACTCTACTAGTCTGTGGAACACGTCTAGGGAGTGCCCAATGTTCAGTAATGCCCCTTTTCAGGAAGAGGTTCATGAAAAAAATGGGATTTCTATGATTTGACAGAAAGAGCGAAAGAAGGTGTCGATTGATTGAAGACAAACATCGCTTTGCCTCGTGTTTACGCAACTGCTTCATTGAGAACAGCCAAAAATCTTATGCGCCTAGTGTTTATGTAGTTGATGAACAGTTGTTTCCGTGTAAAGCAAGGTATAAGTTAATTCAGTATAAACTGAATGGCTAATGAATTTGGACGAAAATGTTGGATGGTAGCTAATACTGACAGCAAGTATTTGTATAACGGCTTTCCACATTTGGGCGAAGGTGAGAGTAGAGACACTTCTATGCCCACTGCTGTTGTAACGAAACTCGTCGACAAGCGCGGCTTTGACTTGCTGTTACCAATACAAGAAATCAAAGCTTGTAATCATACTGAGCACACTTCACCCAGACGTGTCGGTTCCTTCAGAAAACAACAAGAAGAAAACCAGAGACTGTTTTGTTTTCTAAGAAACCAAAGCAGGAGGGGATGTTGTTGATCAGATGGCAAGGGAGTGTTCTGTAAAGGCAGCAAGTGGAAGCTGGCCTGCACCTGTTTTTACAACGTTTTATTGCTCTTGCGATTATTATCAACAGCCGGGTGCTACTGATAAGAACTATGGAGATCGAGGATAAGTCGTGGTGAGTGCATGCAGCGCGTTGCTGGAGAGCTTTGTGGAACATCATCAAACAACCAAAGTGTAAACTGACTAGTTGAAACGGAACTGGAATCTCACACAGAAAAACGAATGAAGTGCTCAACTTTCGTATGTCGCAACAGAACAACATTAAACTTTGCACCTGCGACGCGAAAATCTACGAAAAATCTTCCACAAGAACGAACCTGAAATGTTTCAAAAAAGTTTCACATAAATAAAAAATGATTTATGATATTATTTGCTGAACTTCGTGTTGGATTTCAGCTTCGTTTAATGCACTTAAGCGGGAAAATATAATACCATGCGTCAATAAAGCCACTTGGTCGACATTTAATTTGAAATTCCGGTCATTCTAGTGTTAAACTGAACAGACGAACCAGTCGTCACATTTCACGGGAAATAATTCCGGTTTGTCAAAGTTTCAGCACTCGACGTACAGCGCTCTCGCTACCTTCACGCGCAGGCGGCAGTTTCAACGCAACCGTTTCGGCCGCAGGACTATCTTTCCAGCAACATGCACGTTTTCCTGATCTGGCCAAAACTTCCCACAGTATTGGGCCCCCATTTCGACTACCTACTGCAAAGGCACAGAACGAGAGATCACAGTGAATCGATTGAGGCTGCTGGTCAGATGTGTGTGAAACACAAAAACGAAAGAAAAACAAACTCGGCTTCTACTTTCGGCGTACATAACATTACGACATCAATGGTTTTAAAATACCGTGTTTCGTTTGATTGCTTGATGGAGGAATTGAAACCACTGCAAGTTTTATCGTAAAGCAGGAGGTTTGCGAGCTTCACTAATCGGGGGAAGTTTTGATTACTCATTGCTTAATTATATCAGCCCTCAGACGTCACTTGTCGACTATCGAGCAATTTACAGCGCTTTAATTGAACACAGGCTAGAAACGTCATAATTCAAAAGTAGGCGACAGGTAATCAGGAGACGAAAAACCTGCTGAGAGCTTTTTTCTGGAAAACCTCAGACATTTGCTCATTTGAACTCAAGAGGTTTGTTCTTGNTTTGTAAACAAAGGGAAAAACCTGAACTATTTTTCACAACAACGAGTCCACGAAAGTTTCCACAAATATTCTTACCACGCTTTGCAAAGAGACGGCAAAAAAATAACTTGACAGAAGCTTACACTTGGTTTTGCACATGCTGTAGGTCCCCAAAACAAACTTTAGCCTGGCGGCAAGCTTCTGAGGAGTCTGCCTGCTTTCATACTTCTGTGATGATTAAAACTTGCAAGCACATCTATTTTTCCATAGTTATAAGCCAGAAAAATGGCGGCAAGTAAATCGATCACAGTCTATTTCACAGGGAAACTAGTTTCGCGTTTTTCAACGCACCTTCGGTCCTGTGAAACCGTAAGACGAACCTTGCAGGCGAAATGTTAACTCTTGAGAACAAGCACAGAAAGAAACACACACGAACTGTGGCTAGTTACAATGAGGAATAAAAAGGCTGACCTTCCTAGAACCTCACAAACCAGCCACTGCTGCGAAAACCTGCGTTTAGTAGCGGCTTAGAAAAAGCACTTTTGCTCTGGAAGTAACACCACGTGCGCGATGACGACTGCCAAAGTCAAGGGACTGTAGGTCCCTTACTAATGGACAAACGTGAACCAAAAATCCATCGTCACCTGCACTGGGTTTGTTCCGCTTGTAGCGAGACCAGCGGGCGGCTTGACTCCCGACAACTGCGACGCGCTCGACGTACGCGGCAGTCTATGGTTGTGCTGGTCGCCTTGTACGCACCATCTGTAGCGCTCAGCCTTGCTCTTGCTAAGGCAGTTGTTGTCGCTCCTCTGCAAAACGAGACCATGTTTCAAGAACCTCACCACCATTTCACACAGTGCTGTCCGAAACACAGCAAACAAATAAAACTGTTATCTTTTGAGGTGATGCCATGGTTAGGGAACATGTGGCAGGCACGGGCAAATTACGGCCCGCCGACCACATGTGGGTTTTTAGTTTGGCACCCTAAACTTGTCCAGGATCTATCGAATAATGCCGATTAATATTTTATCCTCGCGGTGATGTCCACGCTTCCCCAATTCAGGCGCAGCAGATCAACTGCCCTTGTTCGAGGTGCCGTACATGATTTTAAAACACGTTAACTGCGGTTTCGCAATAATGACCTCAGTGGGCTCAACCTCACAAAGGCGATTCTGGCCAAACCGCAATAATGAACGGCAGTATGCTGTACGTTCCTGTGCAAAACTTTTAAGATCTAGGCAAAGCAATCAAAGTGTTAAGCCCTTCTGCAAAGTTAAGTTGACCAAACAAAAGTATACATGCTTAGCCGACAATTTCATAACAAGTGAATGGGAAAATACTTTTTTCAGTGCTATCCGATTAGTGAATGTGCAGTATGTGTGGTATGCTTAAGAAGTCTTGCGGTTTTTAACGAGTATAATATCAGCTGTCACTTTGCTGCGTACCATGCTGACTACTGTAGCATACAGTGAATTGAAGAGCGGAAGTCACCTCTTCAGAGGTCAGCGGTTAGTTCGCAGACCCAGCAATTTTTTTCACCGACTAACTCCGATTCAAGCGTTGAAGTACTAAGGCAGGTTTTATGCTGGTATCGATATTCGCGAAGGCTACTAAGCCTCTCTCCGAAGGCAAGTTCTTGAAAGAATGCATTTCAGCGACAGCAGGTTCCTTGTATCCCGAGAGCAAATGCTAGTTTGTAAAAAACAGTTATTCATGCGGGATACAGTATTTAGTTGCCATGTGGAGATCTTTGACCAACATATAGCCACCGAGTTGAACCGAAAGGCAGAATCCTTTTGAAGTTGTATTACTAGCAGTGGATAAAAGCCACGACGTAAAAGGTCCTGTGCAGATTCGAATTTTATCTTTTGTCTGATGGATTAAAAATAAGTTTGAGACAACAAAGGAGCTTTGTCTCTGAAAGCGAAAACGCGCTGGGAGGAAAAATACGACCGGGTGTCTGCTGTCATGGACATTAGAATGCTACCTTGCAGAAAAATTGTCAGTGCAACAGTGGATACATGCCCATGTTTAACTGTAAAAAGCGTCGGCTGAAAAAATCGAGGATGATGTTAAAGACAGAAATTTCTTCACAGCATCATTCACCAGGAACTTACGTGTGAGTTCGTATTGCAGCTCGATCCTAGCGTAAATCCAACGTAAACTTGTTAACTTTACACGAACAAGGAATTTAGCACCGTCAGTTCGTCGTTACATTCCTGGAGGACACCGATGTCGTATCCAATGTATAAGTTTGGGCAAAGTATTTCAAAGGCCGGGGAACTTGTAATTGGCGCATTTTTCGAGTTATTGGTGAATTTCGATGCATTTCCCGAGTTGAACAAGAAATGGCCGTCCGATTTGCTTTTGCTGCAGATGTGTTTTCACAATGGAATGAGTTGAACGTGAAGCTACAAGGAAAAGATCACTTTGTGCGCGACACGTACACACACGTGACAACCTTTAAATCCAAACTCATTTCATTCTCCAGACAAATTTTCCTACACTAGCCACATTCAAACTAAACGCAAAGAAATACAGCAAGTCACCAAACGACCCGCACAGAAACTTCCGTCGTCGATAACATATTACTTCAGCTGGAGGCCTGTCAGAAGACTCTAAAACAGCACCACCGGAACTGCAATTAGAATTGATCGATCTTCCGTCTGGCTTTGTCTGGAGTGAGAAATTCAAGTCTCCGAAACTTAATGTTTTCTGTGCTTCACTTACCGAAACTGCATTTCCAAACATCGGGAAAATGGCACAGAAAGTGCTGGCATCATCTGACTAGGTCTATGCTTGTAACAAGGCGCATCGCAGACTAAAGTTAACTAACCAACGCCTCAAAATCTATCCTCAGAATTGCAACAACAAATGTTACTCCAGGCTGCAATGCTCTGGCTAAAAAAGGAGTGAGGCCAACAACACTGCTGCCACTAAAATTGAACCTACATTTCTTTGCTGTGTTCAAAATATAGGCATTTATATAAAAAGAATTATGTCGTAAGTCTTACATCATGCTTTGTATCCTCTTAAGGAACAAAAATCTTTCATATTATGGCGTTTACACGTCATGGCAGTTTCAACGATTGGAGACATTGCTGGCATTGACGCAAGCGAAATCGGACTGCATCCACGCAGTAGTTTTAGCCAGGGTGAGTTCTTGCTGGATTACCTCACCAAGCCATGTGGTCCTGACCAAAACAAAGAAGTCAAGACAAGAAACTGCTGAATATCTTCGAACAGGGTGCCCAGGACGTATATGTGACTGAGCTCTAACACAGGTCGCATGACTTTGGGATGATTGTTGCCAGGTAATAGAGGAACGTCTCGGACAGTATTGGTACGAAATTCGGACATTTTAAATAATAATAACGCCTTATTTAAGGCTCGACTGAGTGTCTTAACACTAACAGCAGCAGCGCCGCCGCTTATGTTCTAGCCAACTACGGCAAAATGATTGTGCAATGGTCTATCTATGCCGTAACATGGACAAACTAAACGTAGCGATCTTCAATCAAGCACAAAGATTTCATGACTCAGATAGCGGCCAACCAGCTATGTACCTCTCAGCCTCACATCTTTTGATTTGTCGATGCACACATTAAGTCTGCGCGGAGGGCGCCGTCATGCTGGGCACACGGGGGCGCTAACCACAAGTGGCTTGCTCTTTTGCTTCTGAAGTATAACATTTCCGACAAATCAGGACAAAAAACTGCGTCCGAATGATTTGCTTGCTGCAGGACACAACTGGCGAAATCAGGACAATTTTTAAGGCGAATTTCAGGCCACCTGGTAACCCTGTTGGTAGGGCGAAGCCCAGAAACAGACCACAGTACTCTCGGGATCAGTTTCTCGTTTGTTTACCAGCGCATTGAAAAAACAACTCCTGTTCGTTTGAAGCCGGGTTTTAATTTAAAGCTGTTACCAACGTATTGCGTGTGCTCGCTCCCATCAAGTACCGCTCTTATTTAAACAGAAAGATCTGCGCCTGATGAGCGCAGACACAAAACCTTCGTAATATCACTAAATTATGTGCAAACATGTGTAAGAAGCTGTGCTGATATACGTCGAGCGCTTTACCGCAACAGCTTTCTCCGTACCGGTTAAATTTTTTAATTCCATTTATTTTTCTGCAAGCATTGCAGGAAAAATTGTCCGTAACTCCGGTAGTTCAGTTTGCCAGGCATGCAACTTGCGGGGAAAATCCGAGAGCGTGTGCTGCAAATTAAGTGATGAACGCTTATTTCCTCGACAAATGACAAACTTGCTTAGCACAAAGGAAAGAGCCGAGGCATCGAAAATCCACCGCAACGCACTGTCGCAGAAAAGCTGCACGTTTAACAATCGAAGCCGTAAAATTTTTGTTGAGTGCCCCTGCGTCATTTACTTTTGTGCACGCCAGCGCTCATCATGGGTGATTACGTGCACACCGGGCGGGCAATTCCGAGCTGCGGCGGTTGAGTGACTGAAGGAAGTTAGCCGGGGGAGGTCAGTGTGGCCTGATGGAGAACTGACAGATCAGCAGAAAAAACGAAGACAATGTCGCGAAGGCAGACGCGGCCCTGCAGGAGCTTCCGATCATTGTGACACTTCAAAGCGCATTTATAACTTACCTGGACATTCACCCAGTTGTTGGAGCACTGCTCGTAAAATTGTTGCTGCTGTTGTTGCTGCTGCTGCTGCTGACGAATCACGGCGTCCATGACGCAGCGAGCAGCGTTCAGTGATGCAACGTCTGCACATGAGAGAGTTACAATAAATACGCTGCGAAATTTGCGAATAACGACTGCGTGAAATCGGCATAAACCATTGCTTCTCAACCATTTTACTTACGTTGCCCATATACGTCATGGCAAAATTGCGTGGCCCACTACCTTGCTAGCATAGGTTATGCTTTTATAGGCATAAACACACATTATTCTAAAGCAGCCATGTCCAACCCAAATGGCTTACTGAGCCAAAAGTATGTCAATATTTTGACCAGGGTCGCACATTGAATGGGTTACTTTGATCTGAGCAAACTAAATTTACCTTAAACTAATATACTGAAAGTGTTGGAATCCTAATTGCAATGGTAACAGATGTGATAAAGTGGCACTGAGTACCACCTGCATTAAAAATGCAAAATTAAAGATTATCAAAATAAAGACAGGTTGTCAGTATTCATGATTACTACAACGAAAACCTCAACTGGGCCGCATGCGGCCCGCGGGTTGGACATAGCTGTTCTAAAGTATCGAATTTATTCCTGTGTGCAATTCAGCGAGAACCGTGCTGGTGAATAAAATTAGTGTGTTCCCACGCTGTAGTGATTAAATGTCTACTCTAGATAACGTCTACTCTAGACAACTGCATTCTAACATATTTTTGTCCTAACTCCGTGGCCAACTCGAAAACTGCGCTATGCCCCGCAAGTTGAGCAAAACTGCCGCATAGGCTGGGTTCAAGTAACCAACGACTTAATTACTTGGAACACCTTTACTTACTACTTGAGTAAGTTTGTCGTTACTTGATATTGCAAGTAACTTGTTTTTATAGAAGTTAAGATTTTAGAAGCCACGTCTGTTGCTGTAAACGCAATATTACACATAACATGCATCATCGCACATAGAATAAGCCATTGAGGCGAATAGATTTCTTGTCTGTGCAGAGCTCTTGGTGAGTCACAATCGTTGATTGTGATCGTGATTACGATTTGGAGCTAGAAGCTCGTTGCATCAAATTGAATCGCGGCCAACAGGTGCGAATTTGTCTGATTCGCCTATTATGTAATTCAAACATTGCAGTGACTTTGACGTGCTCGAATGTTATCAAGTTTAAATGTCGATTTTCTAATTTGTTTGAATTACTTAAATAATCTGTTAGAAATTACTTATTACGAGGCCAACCAAAAGTCAATGAAGTCAAAATTTTCTGCCTTTTTCAATGTTTATGAAACATCCACAAACCAAAATCCACGCGATACCATGAGGGACTCCAAAGTTATTAGGTTAAAAAAGTCAAAAATCATCATTAGTCCAAATTTCGTGAATAACAGTTTTTTTTATCTCTTTATCGATATTTTAAGCTACAACAACAGATATTTACATGATTTTGCAAGTTTAGTTGAAGTTATGACACAATACTGGATTTTTGTGACTTCTGAAGTAATCACATTGTTTTACCCACTACTAGACGATTGAAAGTACGTGTGATAATGCTTTATGTTTAGTAAAACAATGTAGAACCTTCTTGGTGACTTCATAACATTTACTGACACTGGATATTTTTCTTGTGCGTTTGGATTAATTTTCATCTACGGTTTGTTACTTATAGTTTCGTTGGGTCTTTCACACTTTATTTTGGTTTCATTTCAATTGAAAAAAGATTTTCAACTTATTGGTTTGATGCTTTGTAGTCAATGTTTACATTGTAAACGCAAGAAATTGATAGGTCAAAACATGACCTATCAAGTCAAAATTTAAAGTTTGGTTGCTCTACTTATTACCTAAACATTTAATTTTTGTTACTTGAACCCAGCCCCACCGGCGTAAACGGACGCGCGGTCTTGAAAGGGCAAAAGCTCACAATTTCTTCATTACTTAATGTATTTTACTCGGTTCAGGACAGTTTCTGAAATGTGCGCATGAAGACAGAAATAGCCGGAGTCTTTTCGGCGCTACACGCGCATTCAAGCTGAACCGAAACCTTGTTCCAGTTCTGCAAGAAGTTTACTTGGCCAATTCACTGCCATCGATTGAGAAAAGCCAAACGCTTGATGAAAAGCAAGCAAGAAACACGGAAAAAAGGCTGACGTTAGAAGTTGTTTTTGCTTCAAGCGCTTGTCTTCTGCTCACGTGACCATCGGACTCACCAGAAAGCCATATAGGTTTCTTAAAATAAACGAAAGCTACAACTACAAGTGGAAACACAAATGGGAAAATTTTATTTCTTAATCTGATTCAATTTCTTAAACTCGCGCAGAAAAACAACTTGATAACGCAACAGCGACGCTTAACTTCCGCAATAGCGAAACTCATACGTATCCAGTGAAAACCCGTATCGTTGGGAATTATATAGTCACCAGTAAAGCATAGTTTGAAGATCACAAAAGATTGACTACTCATCGTCTAGAAGACTCTAGATCAGAGTTCTTAAAGCGGGGTCCGTGAACCCTTTAGGGGTCCAGGAATGTGTTTTGGGGGGTTCGTAAACCAAGATCCAATCAAGACAATCCGCTAGTTTTTATCCGCCCATTTGGGCTATTGTTCAGCTTTAATCACACCACAACTGTAGCCTAATATGCACCTCTTGGCCTAACTAAGTAATTCTGCTACCTTCATGTTAAAGTATGCGGGTGTCCGCAAAATATAAACACGTGACTTGAGGTCCGTGAGATGGATAAGTTGGAGAAACACTGCTCTCGACCACACCTGCTCAACAAATTGATGAACATTAATTTGTCACGGGTCGCAAATATCGAATTTCATTTCGTTGCAGTGACTTCGTTATAGTTTTGCAGAAATTTTGCAAAGGCAATGAACTATCCGAAGCCGGGCCTTTGCAAGATTTCTGCAAATGAGAAAGCTCCCGCGGGCCGTAAGCTGTGCAGGCCTGATCTAGACTCTAGACCAGTGGTTCCCAAACTTGTTCGAGTCGTTACCCAAATCAAGGTAGCGATTATGTCTTACTACCCACAATATTTTGCAATGATCGCTCATAATACAAAAAAACATTGTGGTTTTGGTTCTGCATTACCCCCTGAAGCATAGCATATTACCTCTTGGGGTAATTTACTCCCAGTTTGGGAACCACTGCTCTAGACTCTATAGAGCAGGAGTTCCCGAACTGGGGTACATGTACCCCTAGGGGTACATTTGCCTATCTGAAGCGGTACATTTAAAGTTAGCAATAAGAAAAAATATCTTTATATATTATTCATTTCGAATTATTTACACATATATCAGTGAATATCATAATAATTCATTTATTGCAGACCCGTGGTCCATACCACAGGCACAATCAAACAACGGAAGAACACAAGAAATGGTTGGCCATAGCGCATTATAGAATATGTGTTTGCACACGACCAACACTGATGGGAGCTAAACACTTTAACAGCGCCCCAACTGTGCGTCATTCACCCATCATAATGCAGGGATCCAGTAGTGGGAAATAAATGAAGGCATTCTAACATCAAACTTTGAGGCAAACATTTAACGGATAAAAAGAAAAAAGTATAAGATAAGTCAGATGGGTGTGCACATTGGCGCTCAGAGACATGTAAACTGTTCCGATCAAGGTTTCAAATGCTTTGCAACACATTTATGATGAGATCGACAGCCAGTTAGCCTTCCTGAATTTTAAAGCTGGATTTGGCGATTAACATTTTACCAGTAGTGTGTCTTACTTTTTGTATACTTGCTTTGCACACATTGTCTGCATACTGGAACAAGTAAATAAAAACATCCTTGGGCGCCACGAAGCACACGGATGGTTTTCGTTGTTATGCAAAAACGATACTGATGAGACGCGTACACTTGTACAACGCATCAACAACATATCAGTTGGTCACTCTCATGCAGGAGCGTTCATAATTGAGGAAAAACGAAGGTTTGTAAAAAGCAGCAGACATTTGAAGAGATCGGATAAAAAAGTTAGATGAAGATGCGCAACGTAAAAAGCGGTACAAATTATTTATCAATTAGGCATCAAAAGTCGTGACATGATGGCTAACTTGGTGTAGGCGAACACTTACATTTCTGGGCATATGCATAATTCGGTAGGCATTATTGTACGCAGCGCGCAAGCGCTTCGTTAGTTAATCTGTGTGTATTTGCTCCACAATTGGCAAGAATATATTGGCATGCAATAGGCACAAAATATACTGTTTTTTTACTGCAGAAGAGAACTGATCAAAAGTGCCTCGGAGCTTGTTGGCTGTATAGTAAAGCGATTTAATTGTCTCTGAACATCATCATCATCCTCATCCTTCAGTGAGACATTTAGCAACACACCAAAGTATTTCACTTGGTCAAAAAATTGTACACGTACACCGTTCAGAAAAACATTTGATGGAGCAGGTTGTTTATAACGTTTGGGGCAATAACTAACACCAATAGAAAACCAATATTGTTTTCAAAAATCATTATATGCTTATTGGTAAACATATTTTTGTTCTTTTCCTCAGCCTTTTGGTCAGAAGACATTTTATGGGTACATGCTCATCGATCGAAATGCTGATGGGGTACTTGGTCAGATAAAGTCTATAGAGTCACACCATGTTTGGCGAGATGCGCATGCGACAAACCTGCCGCAGCCAGATAATTGATCATAAACAGGTCCTTTTTAAAAAACACTGTGAATGTTCTGAAATATAGTCAAAAATTTCTTTGACTTTAATGTGTAGTTAAATCCGAAAGTCTCGCTTCCTTTTGTACAGCAATATTTAGCCATTTATGAAATTTTTTAACGGCTGCTGTTTTTAACCGGAAAATCGCAGAAACTACTGCTTAAAAATTAACAACTGAGAAAGGGAAAGATCTGTCGTCAACCTGTTAAAAAAATCCATAACGTAATCATTCCACTCCCCGCGTTGCAGTTTAAGTACAGATTTGAACCGCGCATCTACTGTATCGAGAGCAACCGTCGAATCGCCAAAAGCTACAGGATGATCGCCAAAAGTACAGAAGGCATAAGCAGGTAGCCTGCTGCAGAAGACACCTGATTAAGTCAACGATCTTGTTTGGAAAGAAACGTAATGACTGACGGCTAATACTGGTCTGCCTATGCAGCTGACACTTCACACACCTCACAGCAATAGCTGGGTCGCTGATGTCGCTTAGACATGGGTCGGCATGGCAAACACGCAAGTTCCAGTCAAAGCATGTCACATTGTCAAGCCCCGTGTTCAGAACACACACTGGGCGTAAGTGCTTCTAAGCTCCTGGTTTTCAAAAGCCGATTGAAGGTTTGATGACACCGAAGCAATAAGATGAGCGTGATTCACAGGCAGTTTGATAAATGCAGCATTACTAAGTTAACGCATCCTGCTTGATGCGTGGTCGTCACATGCGGACAAGCTTTGTTTACAGTAACATTCGAGCATCTGGGATGGTCGCACAAAAGCCACTGTGGTAAATATGGTAATTGGCCAACCCACATTAAACAGTACTTCTCTTAGAAAAGGGGAAAAAGATTATTGCTTGCAACTTTGACACCAACAGCCTTACGAATGACACAGTGGAGAGCTTTATTTACGGGACACCTTCAACACAATGTGAAATTACTAGTCGTTTATTTGCCTGTTACTGAGTTTGGGCAGCTGCATACAGCACTTTCATGAGAAAAAAAAACATTAACAGGTGGCAGTTTTACACAGCCTCTCGCGCGCAACACGAGGTCTGGCGATCTGTTTTTGTTCTGCGATACTGAACTAATTGTGAAAAAGATCATTCAATGTTGAAGTCTTTGCTCTCAGAGCAGCGCGTTGACGTCTGGTAACACACGGATGACCCAGCTCGACTTGTCGCACGCCGAGAAACACGTGTCGAAGCGCAGTCTGCCGAACACGGCGGTTTTCGCAAGTGGTCCCCGCTTGCTTGTGAAAGGGAGTCTCTGTGGGTTAAAAATGCGTTTTTTTCTCGATGAATAGAGCTTCCTTCACAGCAGTGTTGCCAGATTGGCTCTTTTGGAGCCAAAAAACATAAATTTGCCTCTTTTGAGAAGCACCTGCCTCAAAAATTTTTTTGGATTTTGGCTACTTTATGGCTCTTTTGCAACTTTTTCGCTCCACAATTTTTTCTTGGAGAAGAGTTGCGAACGGCACGTGTAGCTTGTCTCCGCCACAATAAAACGAGAAGCAGACCACTAGGCAGTTGCGCAATGCACTAATGAGCACCCAAGTATACCTAAACAGGGTTAGAGAAGATGTGTAAGAGGAGCGCACAGCTCGTCGCATGCAGTGCAGAGTGAATCTGTTCCTGCTGCGCACTGCATTTTTTAATTTCAATGTTTGAACCAGTCCATAGAGCACAAGACAACACTGTCTCCACTGGGGTCTGCAAATTCTATTGGCTAACGACCCCTTGGTAAAATTCCAGACATCTCAGCGAACCCCAATCGAGTTGAACTTCTCAGATCCCCATACCTCACAAATACGGGGGCATTTGCAGTACCAACTACTGATATTAAAATCTATTTAACAGTAACATAAAGGCATTGAGCAAGACTTAATACAAGCATAAAAGGAAAATGGCAAACTTTTCATTGATATTTGAGACACCATTAATGGCAAGGATGTTTCCTGTGAGAAACAGCAAGAGCATTTTTATCTGGATGGAGATCGGTGAGTTTAGTTGCAAATCACCACGCTCTTCCGAGTTCTGTCGGTTCCTCTGCTTTAGCAATGCATTTGCGTAACTAACACCAGCTTCAACCATATAGGAAATGGGGAATGCCAGTAAAAACGGCTCAGCAGCTGCTCAAAGTTTCAAGTATTCAGCAGCGGTGTTACTATTTACATTGCAGTGTCACGCAGTTTTTTTGTGTTTGAATAGTGCTTGAGCTTCGTGATCCACACACATATCGATGAGTTCATCTTGCACTTACGAATTAATGTCTGCATTTTGCACATTAAATGGAACAAATTGCGTAACAATCCAATCCGGCACACGCATTCTCTGTAGGTCCTCAAAGTGTACCTTTAAAGTCTTCACCTAAATTTTTACGGTGCTTTGTGTAAATCTCCAAATCCCTGTCAATAATGCTTCCATCTTTTTCCAATTGCAGCAAGTTGGAGAAATATTTAAAATATTTGCGTTGCAATGCAAATTTGAATAGTCCTAATTTGGTTTGAAACCTTATTAGGATTGTTCGAGCTTGAACAACAGCCAATAACAGCACGGGACCCACATGACATATGATACGCCATCAGAAAAAGTTTAGGAACCATTGTTGTATGGTTTCTTTTGTTTAGGTTGTAAAGATTTTGTGATATTGGCTATGTTTGGGTTACACTAGCGTTGAAAACCCCCAGTAGCAAGAAGGGAAAAATAAGAAAAATGGATATTATCACCTATGCACGCATTGTAGGCCTACAGATTTACTACGAACTGTCCTATGTGTTATGTTTGTTTTATGTACATTGACAAATAACAGTAAATGTTAAATTGCTGATAAAAAGAAGCTAATCTTTGTGTAGAACAGACGTAGCCAAGGGGGCCTTTGGTCACCATATCTCATTTTCATACTTTGCCGCCGCCCATTTTGCTACGTTTGCAAAAAGATCAAAAGGTCACGCCACGGTTGAGTGAACATGATGATGTCATAATCGAAACCGAAACATGTTTGGCTACTTATCTTTCATTTTGGCTCCATTCAGAACACTGGCTATTTTCGGTCAAAAAAATCTGGCAACCCTGCTTCACAGGCGAAACGGCTGAAAGTTCGAAACATATCGAAGACTTGGGGTGTTTCATAGGAAAGCGGCGAACCCTTCCGATTAAATACGATGTGAAAGGTTGCAGTGAACAAGTAGTATCTGTTTTGTCACAAAAGCCCCAAGATGCAGGTGACGGCAAGTTGGTCCGCATAAAAATCGACAACGTTCTCGCGCGAAATGTAGGAATGCGTCGGAAGAGCGAGATGGCATTCCAGCGAACACAGGTTCGCTTGCACTCACCAGTCCTTGGAAAATTTGCGAATCCAGCTAAGGTGATGTACGACAATAGATTTCTTAGATGAAACACACACACACAAAAAAAAAAACGATAGAAGTAAATCATAGCATGGAATAATCTTGGGTCGCAACAAAATACTTGAAATTTATGTTACGAACAAGTGTAAAAAATAGGTAAATCCCCGCCATTTCTGCCTGTATAAAAACGTCTACATCCGAAATTTCACCAGCTTACGGCGGTATAAGCGGTTTTCCGTTAACTTCAGAAACCGCACCGTTTTGCTGAGAGGCAATAACTATATTGGCAACAAGATCTCGCATTTTCCTAAACCAAAGAACAAAAGCTTACCGCCAAAAGCACCCAGTCTGTCAAGCCCATTTAGCATAGCATTTGGTGACAGGCCAGAGTGGCTCGCCGGCTGGCCATCACTGGCAAACGATTGACTGACGCGAGGAGCTTTTTCGGCTGAAGAGTACGTGGTTGGTAGAGATTCGTCTTTCCTATTGCCATCTCTCGGTGACATGGGGGATAGCGAACGCCTGAAAACGCCGGTAAAATCCTTTTAAGAACGCAAACGGGAACCTTCCAAGGTAAGAAAATGTCAAATCGCAGAAAATATACGAAAAAAAACAGATTTAAAAATGACACGAGCAGGGAGCAACCCATTAACAAGGTTAACTGGAAAATGAAGAGAACATCGGTGCCAAGCATGCTTCTACCTGACACGACTGGGGGACAGGTCAAAGCTTTGCGGAAGGTTTCGAGGCGGGCACGTGATCGCTTGTGTGGCCGAAGGAGAGAAACGATTATGGCGCTTTTCGATTCCACTGTGCGATGACGACGAGATGTCCATTTTGTTGTTTGACAAAAAACTGTTGGTGAACGATTGCAGTTTTTCGCAAGACGACTCCATCTTTCTGGCCCCTTCGTCGCTACGATCGGGCGATTCAAGCGGCAAGGTGCTTTCACATTCAGCGCCGGCACAACACGTCACCACAGCAAGATCATCGGCGGAAGGGTTCTCGTCGTCGTCAGCTTGCTTGCGGATTTTCGCGCTGTTCTCTTCGTCTTCGCTGCCAGAAACTTTTGCGGGCACGTTAGCACTTTTTTCGTCACTACTCGACCCACCTGCTGCTGCAAAACAAAAGCCCAGGCTATACTCAACGGGACAAAAAAAGAAACCAGCAGTTTGGCTGCGCAGCCAAAATTACAATCGGCTTTGTAAGGAAAAAATTTGTAGACAACTTATGTCGTGACATTCACTTTTGAACCAACGACTGAAGGAAGGTTGTTCGTTGTTATTGCACAAAAAGTTGAATGGCTGAGAAAAAGGGTAAAACATCGCGATGGGCACATAATAAACAATGAAAGAATCGCGATGCGCATCTTCAAGTCAATACTTATGTTTCAACGCTTGTCGTAAGACGCCGTTTTGCGTGGTACGAGTAACTCCGGACAACTGCGGTGATATTGGAAAATATTAGTGTTTCGTTTCTTGTTTCGTATAGCTAATCCATCACAGTAATTTTGCTGCAACGATCCGCGAAGCATTAAATCACTTAATGCGATTCGGCAACATTACTGTGTGCAATGAGACGGCAAGGCCGACTGTCACTTGCGTGCAGCATTGAAACAAGCGAGGGATACGCCAAGCGTGCTGCCATGCCGAACGTCACGATAAAATACTCGATAGGCCTCACTGACACGAGCGAGTACGTTTTGAACCATGGAAAACAACAGTTGTTGGTACTGATTCAGACGATACATAAAATTGTTTGCCTAAGCCTCCAGCAGCTTTGCCTGAAGCAGATGCCCTGTATCATAGGCGTAGCCATGGGGACGAGGAGGCCATGACCCTCCCCAAATTTTTAGCCCATCTTGTCGTTTTGTGCTTTAAGAGGCGGTGTCCCAAACAAAATACTTTTGCTCGCTTTTGGCTCTTCCCAAAGTTTCGGGCTGGCCATGCTACTGCCCTGCATCGCAAGCCGGATCGTCGTCTCATCTGGCGAAGCAAAGAAAAAGACGTGAATCCAACAACACAGCTCCACTGCAGCCACACAACTGCCTTTTGTTTCCATCTGCACACACTGCTCACGTCGGATATTTCCAGTTAATCTGATCGCGAGTGATTTATGAAAACCGAAAGCAAGTCGATTACGTTTAACACCGACAACGTCGACACGTCGTCCAACATCATGTGACGCGGCCTTATCCAATCACTGCGCTGTCATCCGGGTTACAGCGAAAGGGATCCAGCGATCAGTCATGAATATTTTATCAACGACACGAAGGAGACAATCCACCGCAACATGCTTCAACATCTGCTGTCGCTCCCTGCAAAATGATTAGCGCCCGACGACGAACATGATGAGTGGTCATTCCACCGCTTTGCGACGGCGACACGAACGGGCTTCACCTTTCGAGCACCTCTCACGGCGGATCTACTGCGCGCACGACAATCTGCGCGGGTCCACAGACTGACAACCGCACGAAAAGCCACTAGACCCGCTTACCACAGCGCCGCTTTCGAACTGGTGAAAAGGACTCGACCTCCGCGTGACCACCTGGCGGCGAGGTCCAAAACAACAAGCCCACTTCATTTCCCGTGTTTGATGGGAACCTTTCCACTGAACCGCGCCTTCGGGCTCGGCCACTCGTGTGGCAGGACTGCAGCACCGACACAGCAGCCAAACGTATTCTTCACGGTCGAGGACGGGTTACGCTGAACAGTACCATTCAAGAGCGAACGACTATGTTAACCGTGTTTTCGTTCTGAGAGCTTAAAANCGNATTATTGTTGAAAAAACACTTTGTCTTTATGTTACGTACTACAAGACGGTAGATATGGGATTTCAAAAAAGTTGGCTGTCAGCCTTTCAGTTTCGTGCAGCACAGCCGCAAATCGATTACAAACAGTGCCGCTCCATCATATCGCAACCGACATGATTGATTTTGTTTGAATTGCGCAAAACGACCCAGAAACTGCCAGGGCGTAGAAATCGCACCTGTTTCTGCTGCACACGGCATCTGCCACCGACCACACTGCAACAACTGCTTACTGGCACTAATACGTATCAGTCGATAAAACAATTCACTCCGCAACTTACTTGAACAGCGGGCAAACGCTTTCTTGTAAAATGGACGCAAATTACTTGATCACATCTGCAGATGTGGCGCAAAACAGCTCACAAAGGCTGAAAGCACATCTTGCATGAGGTCAAGTATAACTGCTTACTCAGGGGGAAAATGAACAGAAGAAAAACTCAAGACTTAAAATAAGCTTTATCGAAACAAGGAGAAGCACTTAAAGCGGAGATTTGAAACAACATCTATTTTCAATCAAGAAGCGTCAGGAAAAAGCACTTCTAACCATTTCAGACCGCTACATGCGCTCTAAGAATAACGTGCATGACTGATTTCTATAGATTACGACAGGCGGGAATAATGTAGGTTGATCGCTCGGGCGCATGCGAGATGCGGAGAATCAGGAACGACGAAAGCGAAAAACCTTCGATTGCTTTCACTCCGCAATACCGCACATGTGCAGTAAACTACGGAAAGAAGTACCGTGGTTATGTCAATAACGGCACGTCCACGCAATGCCTCAAGCATTTCTACGCCAATACATCGAACTATAACAAACGAAGTGATTTAACCGTTACCGAAGATACTGTATGCTGTTAGCCTTGCAACTACGAAGTCAAGGGAAGGAAGTCCAACTTCGACCCTGCAATATTCCACGAAGTAGTGGTAAAACACGTGCGCCTGGTGGTTTATCACGATCAAGTTTGCAGCTAAGTGCCTCCTTTAAAACGCGTTTTCGGCGCATAATTTTTAATAGAAAATGTTTAATCAAAATATTTTAGCGATAGCGTTATTTATTTGACGCATAAAGAAAATTGAATCGTGCGGACAGCAAACAGAATTAACGTGTTTCGTTTCTATTTCAACACGAGTTTATTTTGCATGATAGGAGTATTATTCTTCTCGAAACCATGGTCTGTTGAAACATGGTTCACTCATTTACGCGTTAACCAAACCTAGTTCTATCAGCTACGCGTTAACTAAGCCATGCCTCCTAAAATCTATGCATAACTCAAGTGACACCGATAAATAATAAAAACGAAACACAACGCAATCAACAAACGACGGGCTTCTGTTGTTTGATGGGTCGCGAGAATACAGTCAATTCATAACTTAGTTTGCGCTCAAAAACAAAGTTCATTTCCGGAAAACGTCGGGCGCTGCAATTTCGAAACCATTCTTCCATGTACCAGTCTCACAGTTAAGCCGGTTTTACTTTTCACCGACACGGATTGACCGCGTCTTAAGTTTTTCAATTTTCTTGTGTGATAATAGAAAATTAAAGAACTGTCGCTCGCGGTCGATCCGCGCCGGTTAAATGCAAACCCGGCTTTATTCAGAGTTAAGGCTTGGCCGTGGAAAAGCTTCACGAAAGGCTCGAAACAACTAGGCATATCCAGTTAAAGCAGGGTGTACAACCTTTTGCTATTGCCGGCCGCATTACTTTCATTTATATGAAGTACGGCCGCCAATGAGTTCGAGTTTAATTTATGAGATTCGTTTAATTAAAGAATAGGTACTGCCAAGTGCCAACCAACACAGAACACATTCAAACATAAATTGCGTATTCATTCTGTAATTCTTTGTGACATCACCGTTCAGATTGTTACGCATCGTGTCCACTGATTTTCTTGCCTTGTGTTTGTTTTGCTTCAATATACGCCATCACGGCCGCCAAATCTTATATTTGAAATTACCTGTGGACGGCCGCAAATTTCATTATCGAAGGCCGCATGAAGCCGTAGGTTGTGCACCGTTGAATTAAAGCAACGGTGCCAGTTCTCAAACACCAACGAGCCAACGACTGCGCACAAGAATTTCAAAACCGTTCTAACGTTTTAATGTCTACTTCAATTGGAAAGTTGTTACCTTTCCCTCACGCAGGAAGCAGTAGCTCGCAGCATTTGTTTGTTTCTCACAACCGAGATCTGCAACTTGTGGCACGAAAAGCAACCTTTACGCAATTTTGCTTAGAAGTAAATGTATACGACACTGTAAAAAACGATGCCAGTTTTACCACAGACTACTTTCTTTCTGCAATCGACAATCAAATGTACAGAGTTCATCTGTCGCACAAAGACACTGTGAGAAAAAAACAAAGTGAAGTTCCATTAAATAGAACTAACACATATTTAGAAAAAAAATCTTATGAGTTTAATTGGCAGCTTTCTCAAAATCCAGTGAATGCACTTCAGATCCTAAGTGTCTTCTGTGATTGCTTGTGATTAGCATAGAAATCTACTTGCACAGTTACTTGACTACGTCTACATAAAGTTACTGGCAGCACCTGCCTCCAAACACATGAAAACCTTGTGGCACTGTCAAGGATGTCCAACGTGACTGCCTTGCGATTTTCTAAGAAGGTAACACTGATTTTGTACTGCTTAGCAATCCCAAGGGACATCAGCTCATCATCGGTGGGTAAACGATGTGACTAGACGTCCAACTAAACGCTCTTTACATGCGCCGAACGACACTGCCGCCATGTTTGCAATCCAATCGCGGTTCCCTACGCGCAAACGACGCGTCTGACAGCTACAGGCGCACGCAGCAAAAAAGGAAACAGGAAAGTGCGACATAACACAAAATGCGACTATAAACTGTGCACGTCAGATGTTTCATTTCACGCAAGGATAGATGTTCAGAGTTCAGCCGCACACTTTTGTCTGTCTGGTGGTGGCGAGCGGTCACTCGCAAACACACCAGTCACTGCATGTCTTGTGCCCACAATCCCATAACGCTCGAAACAGGACGAAAGAACCTAAGCCAAATGGAACCCCACTGACAGGGTTCCTTCCCTGCTTCACACGCACTATTTTTTTAAGTTGCTTTGAATGACCGAAACGGTACCTCAAATTTTCCAACGTTCTCTCAATATACAGTAGAACCTCGCTTTATGATCACTACCACAATACACTAAAACCTTGCTTTACGACATCTCGGTATTTAGATTAAATAGTTGTGGTCTCTTAAAATGTCTTAGCGGGCACCAACATCAAACCTTTAAAAAACCTGCACACAAAAATGAGACTCAAAATACTAGTAGGTTAAACTGCGAAATATCTTAAAGACCCAAAGGGCAACTGTCAGATGCTTCGGGACAGGCGAGTTAAATAGAATCACCAAAAAGGTTTTTGGTCTGAAAATTACATAGGATACAAGAAGTTTACCACGCACGCGTATTAACAAACATATTTGAAACTTCTAGGAATGTTCACAATATAATCGGTTAACGTTGGTGTCCAGGCACAAACTTCGTCAAGCTTCCAATACGCGAACATATTTTCGTCTGAGGCATAGTAGCAGAAACAACCTGGGTTTGGTCTGCTGACTCGGTGCAAGAGTATGGAACACTACGAGTTGGAAAAAATACCTCCTGCAAAAACCTCCAACGACGACCTTCAACGCAAAAAGTAGATGTGGAACGAATACACGTTTACAGAATTTATGATGAAAGCCAAAATGTGTCTTTTCGAAAAGAATTGAAACTTTGAATTTCACTAAAGGCCTGTTGATACAGCAAGACGCCACTCCCAATTCACGTAAAATTTGCAGAGCACGATAAACGAACGAGTTTAAAACTTTAATCAGTTATTGTCACCCGATCAGAAGGAAATTCATTTCACACAAATGACAACGTTGGTGATCGGGAGCGGTTCTTCGTCTGTGTCCATCACGTTAACATCAAATAGGCTATCAATTAAATGGCTTTCGAAACTACACAACTCAACAGATTTTATCACCTCATGATTCAGTTCTCAGCTAGCTTGCTACATGCCAGCAACCAGACGCGCAAGCAAGCCTGCGCAGCACAACTGCAGGCGTGCGTCACACGCGTTTTTTCGTATACAGCTGGGCCAACAACGCACCACACGCAACACTTTACTTCATTGACCGCTCGCGGAGTGCGTCACTTTAAGCGAGAGGGATTATTAAGAACTGCCATCTCGAAAGTTGCTTTCTACGTCAAGAAAGCCAAGACCCAAGCAAAATGCACCGCCAAACGGAAGCAATCGGTTAACACCGGTGGAAGATGCCCACGCTCCAGAAATAAGACAAAGGCGGAGAGGAAAAGTGCCCCGTGACCAAATCAAAAACCCATGGAGAAAGACATCCAGAATAAGAGACGGCGAGTTGGGGTTGAATATTCTTCATACGATAATTTCAAACCTCTGCCACGTGCTTCAAGAAACATGACTTTGAAAAACTTTTTGCTATTAACGATATTTGTTAGACAGCATGACGTGTGAGCTTGCCTTTCATTTGGAAAGCGATCTAATTACTACATGGAACACCAGTCACGCAGCACAGAAAATCGCCAGTCACTAGCAAGCTTACTGTATGGTTAAGCTACAAGGGTTAAGGGCCAGAATGATGTTTCACACTTATACACAACGCGCACGGTGATGCCAACGGCTGGAATACAATCGAAACAAAGTGATTCCCATACACTCAGCGTCAACCGCAATAAGGCAATTTGACTACGTATGGCTAATTGCGTTCACATGGCGTAGCTGGTGAATAGCTTAAGGTTAGCTCCCATTTAAGAAAGGTAGAGTACATAACTATTATATTTTACGAAGAGCTGCTGCAAGTAATGAATAAGGCTACTACCCTGCCACTCCCACCACAAAACAGCGAGTGACTAGGAATAAGTGCCCTCTACTTTCAGTCTCTCGATTCCATCTTTTGCCTTTGGCGCCAGCGCAAGTACCAGTTGGTAAGCTTCGACGCATCTTCAAGACCAATGACAAATCCAGAAAACCCCTTTTTGTAGTTCAGTAGCAAAAAGCAACAGCGCCAAGCTAAACGAAAGCAGGCGACGCAACGAGATCGATTCCATATTGTCGAGGGAATCCCAGCGTTTCCCGTTCAACGGACCAGGAGTGTCAAGTTCGCTTCGCTCGTGACTTGCCGCTGTCAAAGTGTTGGAGACAAATGACGTTTGCCTGACAGGTGACTGATTGCTGGTTCGTGCAATGCGACTCTTAAAGCCTGTTTACATCTGAACGTGTCGGAAAGGGCGTCTACTGGGTTTCAGATTACGGGCACGATCACAAGCCGACAGGTACAGCATACGGAGAGTGCCGTAACATGAAATGTTGCTTTGGATAATAACGATTGAGTAGCTTTTGAAATAACAACTGATTTAGGCTAGAGGAACAGAAGGCCCAGAGGTTATCGGCATCAACAGCACTTGCAGCCGGTTCAACCAAAATATCTGATCGATTATGACGAAAGAAAAAAAGAAGCCAAACAAAGCGGACGGGAAAGCTAGTATGGGGCACTAACGAAGCTGCTGCAGATTTAAGAAAAGATTATGTACGTTCCAGTTCCAAACTGCATCTTTGATTCAAAAGAAAAACGTTTTTGCACACGGAAGAAGTATTGCAGGATCACTTCTGAAAACACTGCACGCATGGTTCGCCCTCTTTAACTTCGATTGCATAACTGTTCATCATTTGACAGGTTCTTCAAAACTACAAAACAGTTTAACATTTTTCTGTTACTCCTGCAAACTTGGCATCTGTTCCTCCACTATGGCGATTACAAAACAGTATACGTGCCAAACTTCCAGGTGACCAAGCACCGTTGGTATTTGTTACGAAAAAATGACACAGAACTGGAAATTATACAAAGAAAAGGTGGTTAACAACTTTCTTACCCACGTTTCCAGGAAATTTGTGTGTGCAACAATTAACTGATCCATAAAAAACAGGAGACATATAAAAATAATTTCACTCGAACGTTAAACAGCCATTTTGCAGTTGTTCTGGAAGTAACAACTTCATCAACAACAACCAGACCAAGACCCAACGAAACTGTACTGGCTTTTTCATAATGGCAAATAGGAAACAAGACTCTTTCGTGGGCCGATACAATTACTCTTGCAGCTCACGGCTTGTCAAAATGTCTGAATCCACACGGTCTAAAAGCATTCGCCTTGTACAAAATGAAGTGTTCGTATATTCTACAAATCACATACTGTAGGCAAGTCAGGAACCTACCATCACAGAAGTTGAAGTTTCGGCTAGACTTGTGCACCGAAAATGTGCTCTGGGTAATACAGGATTAACACGAAGAAACGGGTATCACCGAAAGGACGGCTATCACGAAAAACTCTCCAAAAATCATAATGAAACTGCGAATATTACGAATAAACGGGACAAAGCTAAAATGAAAACAAGCCTAAGACATCAAAACAACTGAGCCATTTTTTGCAATATTGAAATTCCAAAATCCATTGAATTGATCGTCTGTTTGGAATTGGAGGACTGGTCGACTTAACAGAGTTTTTATTTGTTGAATTGGGTTGATTTTCACAAGACCACATTTAAACCTATGATGGTAATGAGCTAACATGTTCGCTTGCGAGAAATCAATGCAACCGTCAGAGATGAAGCTGCGCAGCTTTCAAGGTCACGAACCTGGTTGATCTGAGCAAGCCTTTCAAAAAGGCGTGTTTGCAGCGATGTCAGGTTACCTCATCCAAGTACACTTTACATTCGTCCGCTTACAGAGGCAAAGATTACTAATGCAATCGAACGTCTGTGCTGCATTGGTGCAACTTAACGACGCATCAGAAGCGCCACAGAGCATCATTTATTTGGAGTGTTCTTAATAAGCAACGCTTGTGATGCTAAGATAGCACGGAGAGAACGAAAAACAGGCATAAAAGCCATTATTACCACTATCTTTTTTAGGCGCTCAAGGAACAACCAAAACAAGGAAGTGGCTAACCGCTTCGATTGCTTAGTCTAAACCAAACAGCATGCGGAAGTCCATGAAAGTGACACAGTCACCTATTGTATCGTTCCTATCGCATCGTAAGCAGATTTTCCAATAGTGCAGGAAGTTCCATGAGCATTGTCCCACCCAACTAAACTTCACGCATCTACAAAGGAAGTTAAACAGCCTGCAAGCAGCCTTACACTTCTTACAACACTGCAAACAGCTAAACTTTCTCTTCTTCAGTGTGGTCGCCTGTCTCTTTGTCTTTAACAAATATAATCTATAGAAATTACAGACAACTCTAATCAACAGAAGCACTAAAACCGGCTACCCTCCAACGCAGCGTAAGAAGAGAAACGCAAATGTGAACGTAAGTCATGCTACGACGCGGCGACCGTCCGGTGACCTGCTGGCCAAAAGAGAAACTCTGCCTAACGGTGCACGCATCGGCCCATCGCGAGCATTGATTGATCGGCGAGAGGCGGCACCACAGGGAAAAAAGCCGCTCTCCAATATGTGGCCATGGCGCGGAGAAAGGTTCGCCAGCGCAGAGGCATTGATCGCCGTGATGGATAAGCCATCATAAAAATCGTCCGGCCCGGCGATAAATCCTTGTTATTTATTTCTTGCCTGTCGGNCANCGTCTTGTTAGTAGGTCTGCTGGACGAAAAGCAAACGCAACAGAAATGATATGAATTATGACAATACCGATTGCATCCCTGGGAAAAACAGATCTCCATAACAGGTCGACAACCACAAATCTTTATCTTGGCATTTTTTTCGCAGGATTATATTTTAATAATCTAAGTCTAACTACCATCAAATAGCACGTGCAACAATCTTTTCCTTGTAATAACTGGAAACTCAAGTTTGCATCTGAAAGCACGTGGATTCAAGCAATCACTCACCAAATTGTTAAAGAGAAACAACTGAAACTGCTCTGCAACGCCACGTCTTTTTCGAATGCTTGTCAGGCCGAAAAAGGCCTAACTGCATCAAGTGATGAAAGGTCAGTAGCGTCGCCACAGGCAACTTTTGCTGTCTGCTGCCGTCGTGTGGACATAAACTGCACAAAGAACGCCGTATGATTTCAGAGCATTGCATAAAATGACAAGCATCTTAGTCAAATGTTACGCAAATTCGACAACTGAACACACGTCTCCCTTTAAGAGGACTTTCAAATTGCAATTACCGTTGACAAGCAAAATCTTTTCTTTTTTCTTTCACAAAAACTATGTGTATTTTCACAATGCTGTCGCAAAAAAATGCATTGAATCAACTCGACGCCAACAAACAATACGAGAAAAACGAAAAACGTCCCATATTCCCCAACAGTTCTTTGCTGATGGTTTTGATGGTAAAGAAATAATTAAATCACCATGGCAACAAGTCCAGCTGCTGATAACTTCCTGATTCCTATTGCCTAGTTAGGCTACAAAGCTTTGGTCTGATTTTCTGGAACCTGCTGTNTGTTTCAGTTCCGTGAAAACGTCATTGATGCGTAGTAAGTTTCAGGTTGGGTAGTNCAGAGTCCGGACCTTAGTCTATTTTCTTGGACTCAACTCTCACTGCTATGGATTCGGAATCGCCGAATGGAGCTTACAAAACCAGTTTCAATGCAAATTTACAATTTTAGGATGAACTTGTGCACTTCCCAGACCCTGATATGCTGCTGCTTTTGTATGTGAAGCCGAGCTGTACGACATCGCATACAATACCAGAGTAACTCATTGAAGTCTGGATATCCTCAGTTCCTTAATACTTGAGCAAATAAAGCTGAAACACCAAGTAACAGCAATGAAGACTTATATTTTTCATGACCATGAGCATAGTAGCATGTTTCTTCAACGAAGCAGCAAGCAGCCACATTATTCGCATAAGGGGAGCAAGACCCCCTCATATTTAAATCGACAAATTGTATAAATTTCGATGGCATTCGATGCGTGATCTGGTTAGTAAGTCTTGTTTCTTATTTCTGATTCACACTGCTTTGCCTAGCTTCACCAAAACTACTATCCTACATCAAGGTAGCTTAAAGTGTCAAACAGGATCTTTTGAAACATTTTCAGTATCATGCATTTTTTCAAAAAAATGTAACACGCAGATGTGCAAACTGTCCAGACAAAACCAAACACTCATTTACTGAAGTACACTGTACAGGGCAACCAAGCATCTGCATTTTTTCTAAAATTACAATCTGTGCAATACGCAGGTATATATGACATTGAGAGTTGCCCATATGTTTTGAAGCACTGAAAAGTTGGAGGAGTACGAATGCAAAACACTGGAACTACGTAACTGCTTGCAAAGTTGCAAACATATTGCATGAGACACGCAGTGTTTAAAATTTGTGTGAAAACTTATTTGCATAAAGTCTGTTCACCTTTGCTTTTCTGCATGTCAATGATTGTAATAATTTGTATGCAGAAGAAGTATAACTGCTAAAGATTTGATTAATAGACTTTCATGAACAATTGGAAAATATATCTGAAACAATTATTACACACGTCATCCTTACATTATTGCTGTCCCTGACACCTATTCGAGAACACTATTAACTCAAAATGCGCTCAAAATGGATTCGTTTGCTTCATTGCAAAACTTCTTATAAAACTTTGCTGACCACATCAAACGACTCAAATTCGCTTGATAAAAATTATTCTCGGATAAATGAAGCAGTATAATGTCTCCACGCAGCACTTTCTCATCGCAACAGACCTATACATTTTACTTTATCTCAGCAAAAATATTCAGCACTTAGTACCAACAGACTACCACTAACCACAGGTGCTTTTGAGTTCCTGCTGGATGGTAGTAAGTCTTGCAAATGTTGATGAATGAAGCATTCAATAAAAGCAAGGAGTTTAAGGATAAACAGGAGAAAAATCTGGGAAATACGCAAACGCATGACTGAAAAACTCTTTTTGTTGCAATTAACTGCTTTGCTGCTTTTTGTGTAATGTTGAAATCACCGAGAAAGATCTCGCCCGTACCAGACTTCTTTTGAATCAAACTACTTCTTCAAAAGCATCAGAAATAATAAGTTAACTAAACTACAGGAAGGTATTTACGTGAAAAATTCGCATGCACTTTTGCAAACTACCGAGAATTACTGTTTCGGACATTGAAAGCGTTTTCATGTCCATTCAGTTCGTGGTCATAAGCGGTATTCGCTTTTTGTGTCCTTGATATGCGATTTCGTCTCTCCTAAAAGTCTGGCTGGTGTGCTCGCCTCTATCGCACGCTGCGCCTCTGGCATGTTACTTACTACAGTCATTTAAAGCCCAAATTAAAAAGTGTTTTCAGAGGTGACAATGAAGATTTTAGTGTTCTCGAATGAGTATATCATTTCTAAGGCTCACCAATTAGTTTTGTTTCGAAATATACTCAAACCCGTGAGGGAGTGGCTTCCTTAACACGCACATTAATCAATAACTATTGTCTTGTTTTTTTTTTTCAACTGAAGCGCTCAACAGTTACAATCAATCATCCTGTACTTGCACTGAGACTCGAGTTCGACAGTTTTGGGTTCGGATTTGAACTCGAGTCAATGATAGTGGTAGGAGTCGAGTTCAGCAACGTCGGGCCCAGTGTCAAGCGAAATTTCTGACCTGTTATTGTTTGTCAG